>JAESGQ010000047.1_pt1 | contig 215422 bp, 175 predicted proteins | sample 9266251 | NCBI WGS metagenome assembly JAESGQ01 (sample SAMN17056778, study PRJNA650883) | algae metagenome | isolation source: Kaiparowitsia implicata GSE-PSE-MK54-09C and co-occurring heterotrophs from... | place: USA: Kaiparowits Plateau, Grand Staircase Escalante National Monument, UT ...
TTTTTCTATATCATTCTTCGGTGTCTCAGAAGCTTTGAAGGGAGGAGCGAGGCAATATGTTAGTGGACATCTCGCTGTCGAGCGGTGCAGGGTCGTCTCCTCTCTTTAGTTCCGTCTCCCCATAATGGCGCGGCAGCGATCAGACATGATCTGAATACGGGCCATGCAGGGATGGATTGGATACGGAAACAGTTTAATGGCAACTTGTCCGAGCGCTTTGGCATAGTCTCCAATGCGCTCAAGGTCGCGCACTAGCTGCATGATGGCGCTGAGCTGCCGCAGGTCTTGGGTGACGGGCGACTGCAGCGCCATGAGATTGACGCAGGCTAGCTCAATCTGGCGATAAAACTGATCGATTTGTTTGTCTTGTACCGCAATCGCTTTAGCGGCATCTAGGTCACGGTCAAATAGGGCTCGCCGCGCGAGCAGAAACGAGTTTTCTACAAGCGCTCCCATTCGCAGCACGTCTCTCTGGACGCTGCGCATTTGTCGTTGAAAGGTAACGCGGGTGGTGTTAGTCACGGTCTAACTCATGAACCTTGCTAAGAACAACGGGGCGTGGAGAGAATCCCCGAAGAGGTTCCCCACAGTATAGCGAGAGAATATCAAAGGACAGGTTAAGACGCGGCGATCGCCCATCCTCAGGGCGGTAAAATAAGAGCTTCGTTGAGTCCCTACTGATTGAGTCTTTATAGGTTTATGAATGTATCTGCAAGCATGGGTTCAGCTACCGCGACTGCTGGGTATGACTGGTCGGCGCTGTTGCAGGTGTTGATCGAAGGGCGATCGCTCGACGAATCTCAGGCAGAAACGCTAATGCAAGGGTGGCTCTCAGAGGCGATCGCCCCAGAACTATCGGGTGCACTCTTGGCGGCGATTCAGGCTAAGGGAGTGTCTGCCAGTGAACTAGCTGGGATGGCGCGGGTGCTACAGGGCCAGTCCCTTGGCAGCACGGTCGATCTGGCGACGCTGCCCACGCCTCGTATCGACACCTGCGGCACCGGGGGCGATGGCGCATCCACCTTTAATATTTCGACCTGTGTGGCCTTTGTTGCGGCAGCGGCTGGCATTCCCGTTGCCAAGCACGGCAACCGTGCGGCCTCTAGCAAGGTGGGGTCTGCCGATGTGCTAGAAGCATTAGGGATTCACCTAGCGGCTCCGGCAGAGGTAGTGCATGGGGCGTTGTCAGAGGTGGGCATCACCTTCCTCTTTGCCCCCGGTTGGCATCCGGCAATGAAATCCGTTGCACCTATCCGCCGGGTGCTAAAAGTGCGTACGGTGTTTAACCTGCTAGGGCCACTCGTCAATCCGCTGGCTCCTACCGGGCAGGTGATTGGGGTGTTCCATCCCACTATTGTGGAAACAATGGCGCAGGCGTTGCAACAGCTAGGCCGAGCAGAGGCAATTGTGCTGCATGGGCTAGAGCGCTTAGACGAGGCCGGATTGGCTGATGCGACGCGTTTGTCTGTTTTATCGGGAGGGACGGTCACCATCACGCAGATTCAGCCCCAGGAACTCGGATTGAACCCTGCCCCGACCAGCGCTCTACGCGGTGGCGAATTAGCTGAGAATGTAGCGATTTTGCAGGCGGTGCTTCAGGGCGGCGGCACCCCAGCTCAGCAGGATGTTGTGGCGCTGAATGCTGCACTGGCCTTGAGAGTGGGTGGGGCGATCGCCCCCAGCGGCGATCTGCGACAAGATATCCGAATTGGCATCGACCAGGCACGGACGATTCTCGCAAGCGGCGCTGCCTGGCAAAAGGTCGAAGCACTCAAGGCCTATTTGCAATAGTGCGGGGCTACAGTACTGGGCCATAGCCATAGTACGGGGTCATCCCTATCCCCGCCCACGATAGGGCGCAACCCCCTGTTCAGGAATCCACACGCCCTCGGGTGGCGATCCCGATTGATAAAACACATCAATGGGAATGCCACCACGGGGATACCAGTAGCCTCCAATGCGGAGCCATAGGGGTTCCATCTCGGCCTCTAGCCGTTTCGCAATGGTTAGGGTGCAGTCTTCATGAAATGCGCCATGATTTCGGAAGCTGCCCAGATATAGCTTCAACGACTTACTTTCTACCATTTTGATATTAGGCACATAGTCGATCACCAAGTGAGCAAAGTCTGGCTGCCCCGTCATCGGACAGAGCGACGTGAACTCGGGAGCCGTGAAGCGCACTAGGTAGCGCGTGCCGGGGTGAGGGTTCGAGAAAATGTCGAGATTTGCATCATCGGGGGATGGCGGTAGCCCAACGGGCTGCCCCAGTTGATTTAAAGATTCGGTGTAGGTCATGAACTTGGTCGGTAGGCGTTTATCGGTTGATGTGAGTTCTTCAAGCAGGAGTCACAGATAGTCTTTTGCCTAGCGCTTTGTAAACGCAAGGCAAAAGACTGGTTCCACAAGCGAACACGGCTAGCTGAATGATCCCTTAAGAACGCGGGCTGAACTCTACTTCATTTTGCCGAATGGTGACGTCATAATTGCCAAAAAAGTCGTGGCCTAGCAGGCCAATGCCTAGCTCTGGGCCTGCGACTGCCACGAGCACATTGTTGGCCACGAGGTTCCCTGCTTGTATAGATGAGACATAGCCGAGGGGTAGTGAAATATTGCGATCGCTAGCGGTGTTGACACTCGCGCGACCCACCGGCACCAGCCCTAGAGAGGCTGCCATTTGCTGTGTGACTAGGGTGCCGCTTGCGCCGGTATCTACAATCATCTCAAACGGCTGGCTACCGTTAAACATGACTCTAATCACAGGAGTGCCAGAGGCACGGCGCACAATGGGCACACGCACGCCAGCCGTCGCAGTAGGCGCGGCTGCAGATGAGGGGACAGGCGGTGGAGCCGGGGCGATCGCTGCGGGGCTTGAGGACGAGGCGGGCGAGGGCACAGCGGCGCGAGGCGGCGGGGGCGCAAGGGGAATCGGCTGTGGCACCGTGCGCGAGGCCTGCTGTTGCGCCACTTGCAAATTGCGACCATACTGCCCGATGCGGGTTTGGGCACTGGCATAGTCTGGGGCAGACGCGGGTACTTGGCCCAGTAAATCGAGGGCCTGCTGCCAGCGGCTAGCAACCAAGTTCCAATCATCGCGCGATTGAGCAATCTGGCTCATGTTGGCGGCACTGGCTCCTTGCTCAAGCGCTCGCCGAAAGGCTTCAGCGGCAGCGGCATCAGAAGAAGAAGAAGCCGTTTTGGAAGAGTCTGCCGCATCTAGAGAGAGATCTGAACTAGATGACTCAACGGGTGCAGTAGGGACTGTAGAACGGTTGATGCTGACGGAAGATGCCCGTGGGCTGCACCCCGCCGCTACGGCCAAGCTGGTCGCCATCAATAGCCGAACCCAATTTTGGTTCACAAGTCTCTCCGGTCGAGTCATGGTGTGTCGTATCGTGTTCTGAATGCCTATCGCGATTAGGTAGCCCCAGCTGGCGCCATGGCAGATGTGAGTCGAAACCACGCCCCAACCTTACTCTGGCAGTTGATCTAACAGTTGAATCGAGTACAGTTTAATTCAACTATCAGCGCTACTCTACCTTATCGTTCCCCAGTGCTCTCAAGTGTTCTCAATAGAGGCACTACTGAGCTTAGACGAATTTGCAAGAACACTCGGGTAATTTCGTATGATAATCCCTTCGCTTTAGATTCAACTGTTCAATCTTGGCGCTACTGCTGTGAGGGTTGCTATACAATTAGCGCGGATATCGTTTGCAAATCAGCATTGCAACTCTCGTTATGGTATGCGGATTATGAGGGTGCATCCCACTGTTGTAGCCGCCTCACAGATAAGCCACTCCCTGGTTATTGTGTTCAAGATGGGCGCACCTGCCGTGCACGCAATCATGACTAAACTAGAACTACTCTCGTTATCTTCTCGTCTTTAAGGATTGCCCATGTCCCCACTTGCCCCTCAACCTGCGCTGCTTGTGTTAGCTGATGGTACTGCCTATAGTGGCTGGTCGTTTGGTGCGGTGGGCACCACGATTGGCGAGGTGGTGTTCAATACAGGGATGACAGGCTATCAAGAAGTGTTGACTGACCCCAGCTATCGGGGGCAGATTGTAACCTTTACCTATCCAGAATTGGGCAATACCGGGGTGAACCCAGAGGATGAAGAGTCGGCACAGCCTCATGTGGCTGGGGCGATCGCCCGTAATGTGTGCGATCGCCCCAGCAACTGGCGATCGACGCAGTCCTTGCCCGACTATCTGGCACAGCACCGGATCCCCGGCATCTACGGCATTGACACCCGCGCCCTCACCCGCAAGATTCGCGCCTCTGGGGCAATGAACGGGGCTATTTCTACTGAAATGCTTGATCCGGCGGAGCTATTGATTAAGGTGCAGAAAGCGCCCAGCATGGCAGGGCAAAACCTGGTGCGAGACGTGACCACGCCCTCCATTTTTGAATGGTCAGAACCGACCAGTGCCATGTGGGAATTTCGCGCCAGTCCCATTGAGGAGCAGCAGTTCACCGTCGTTGCAGTGGATTTTGGAGTAAAGCGCAATATTTTGCGGCGGCTGGCGAGCTATGGCTGCCGAGTCATTGTGGTACCTGCGGATACGCCCCCTGAGACCATTCTGAGCTACAAACCCGACGGCATCTTTCTGTCTAACGGCCCCGGAGATCCGGCGGCGGTGACAGAGGGGATCGCCTCTGTCAAGGCGCTGTTAGAGGCGCAAACGCCCGTGTTTGGCATTTGTATGGGGCATCAGATCCTGGGCCTATCACTGGGGGCCGAAACCTTTAAGCTGAAGTTTGGGCATCGTGGTCTAAACCAGCCCTGTGGTCTAAGCCAGAAGATCGAAATTACTAGCCAGAATCATGGATTTGCGATTACGGCTGAATCCCTTCCTGATGCGAATGTGGAGATCACTCACCTCAACCTCAACGACCGCACGGTAGCTGGGCTACGCCACAAAACATTGCCGCTGTTTTCAGTGCAGTATCACCCTGAGGCCAGCCCCGGCCCCCATGATGCGGACTATCTGTTTGAACAGTTTGTGCAGTCGATGCGGCAGCGGCGGCAAGCTGCCGTTTAGGCTGTGTTGAGGCCCCATGGCTAGAGAGACAACAACCCCCTAATGTACTGCTCACGGCACATTAGGGGGTTGCTTCTTCTAAGCTCGGTTTTTTAGAGCCTAGGCTAACGAGGCGGGTCTACGTGCTCAAACCAGGCGACGATACCCTCTGCTAGGGCATCGGCTAACTGGCGCTGCGCCGTCTCATCGACAATCCACTCAAATTCGGTGGGGTTGATCATAAACCCGAGTTCCAGCAGCACCGAGGGCGCTACGGCAGGACGGGTGAGTGCTAAGTTGTTCCAAAACACACCGTAGGAAGGGCGATCCAGTCGCTCCACTAGGTAGTTGTGCAGAAACATCGCCGGACTGTGCGCTTGGGCATGGTACCAGAAGGTGCCGATGCCAGCGGTGTTTTCGGCATCGCCGCTGTCGGGTAGGGCGTTGTAGTGCAGGCTGAGTGCCAGGGTGGGCTGGGTGTCATTGATCAGATCAGCGCGGGGGTTGGGGAAGATATCTACATCTTCGGTGCGGGTCATGATGACGGTGGCACCGCGAGCTTCTAGGCGATCGCGCAACAATAAGCCCATAATCAGCGCCACGTCTTTTTCGGGATACCCTGTCGGGCCGCGTGCGCCCAGATCCTCTGGCCCGCCATGCCCTGGGTCGAGCAAGATGGTCGTGCCTTCAAGGGGGGCACCCCGTCTGGGCGTGCGCAGGGGCGGATGCCGCAGCGATAGCACCAGCGTGGTGCCCTCATAGTGCATGCGGTAGCCCCACTGCTGATCATGGTGCATCTGAAAGCGGTAGTCTACTCGACCGGGAACGGGCTGGCTCCAGTCGAGGCGTTCAATGACGGGATCAGTGCTGAGAAAGATGGTGTCGGTTTGGGCGGTGGTGTTGTGCAGCGTTAGCGTAAAGTGGTCGCCGCCCTGCTGCACCTCCACAGGCACGGGCGTTTGCAGCGGGAAGCGCACCTCCGTCCAGCCATTCGCTTGCCGTGCTGTGACGCCGCGAATCACGGTTTGCACCGGCACAGAGCCAGGCACAGGCTCCACCTCTATGGCACGAATCCACGCGCCATAGTCTAGCCGATACCACTCCCCTTCGCGCCCTGTGACGGCCGCGCGGGTGCCTGTAGGCAGGGGCGTTAGGCGAGAATAGGTGGTGCTGGGGCCGGTTCGAGCGGTGCCCGAGGCCGCCGTTACTTCCACTTGCGTGGGCAGTTCTGGCGATAATACGCTGACTGCACCCGACCCCGGCACCGTAACCACCTGGCCATCTTGCTCTAGGGTGAACTGGGGAATGCCAAGCGGAATGCCCCCGACTGCATCGCTGCCGTAGTAGACGCTGTCAGGGCCTAAGAGCGATCGCCCCATAACGCAGCCTTCATAGGTCTGAGCCGCAGAAGTGGCACCTGGGGTGGGGTCGGTTTCATCGGTGAGCACGGCAAAATTGGAGGGCAGCTGCGCCACGCTGTCTTGAGGCTGCAAGGAAATGGTTTGCTGATTTAGGCTGACGGAGACAAGCGCGTTGGCAGGGGCGATCGCCCCAAAGCAGATTGGTTCATCTCTCAGCCGCGCCACATCTACCGCTGGGCTAAGCGACCCCTCTGCAAAGGCGACCCCCACCGGGGCGGGCGGCAGGGCCGACACCCGCGTGACCCGAATCACCAATACCTCATCTCCCCGCTGTAGGGTAAATTCGTTTTCCCCCAGTTCAAGCGGAAAACTCGGCGCAAAATGCCCTGCGGGGCTGCGGTTAATTTCAACACCATTGACCGTTACGACACCTTCGGGTGCTGCCGTGCCAATCAAAAAGATCTGCTGTGCGGTGGTCTCGTGTCCATCATCGGGATACACCACCGACAGCGGCGGCTGTGCCCAACTGGCCGACACCAAGCCTACTGTTCCGGTCACTACTGTGGCAGCTCCTAGTGCCCAACCTGCCCAACCTGTCATCAAGTTCTGCTCCTGACTGCATTTGTACCGCTTGAGTACCAGAATATACGCCTGGGGTGTAGCGTCTTGCGACTGGGTGGCAGGCGTGCGATCGCACATCTCGCCACCCATTTTGCATGAGTCATGACTCAGTGTGACGCAACGGCATCGCTTTCTTGGCATTCTGGGCTCTGCGGCGTGAGCTAAGCCCGCGTTATACCACCCAAGTGCGTTAGTTCTGGTTGTGTCAGTCTATCCTAAGGCAGGATCACCGCAGTTTATGAATTAGGGAGCGCCTTGAATCATTAACTTTGTAAACCGTTGGACGCGAGAGGCATGCCGCTCCAGCGCCACATCCGCTAATGCCGATGCTTGCCTAAACTTGGCTTTTGCGCGGTGGTCATTCGGCAGATCCCGTCTGCGTCTATATAAGCCACCTCAAGCGTTCCCGAGTTGTGTTGCTGTTCCTTGGCGATCGCCCAATCCTAGGGCGTGTCATCGATTCTAATCAAACGCCTGATGCTATGAGCGTTGCCACGCCCGACCCAAAAAACAGGCTCGGGGCTGTGACTGTTGATTTCTGGGATATCAGAGGCTAATTGATGACAGCCCCTAGCAATCCACTGCACCTGCGGCCTTGCCATCTTGAGAGGAAACCGAAGTTTGGTTCATGACAATTGCTCAATAACGTTAAGAGACTACGCACGTGATCCCAAGTCGATTCTTTAAACGGCCTTAGGCTTAGCAGTTGCCACTCTTCAGGTAGACCCATCTAAACAGTTAGGATGCTGGGTGTAGCGGACAGCCCTGTATGGCAGCCAATTCCTACTCTGCCTTTCTCGATCGAGGTGTGGCAATCCGCCGTTCTAGGATTTCTTTGAGCAGCAGCGTCAGCGCCGCTAGGCACGCCAATACAACCGAGGCCGCAAACGCGCCCTGCGAGTCGTAGTTGCGGTAGGCTCCATCCACATACAGCGTTAGCGTTTGGGTGCGCCCAATAATGTTGCTGGATACAACGGCGATCGCCCCAAACTCTCCCATAGCTCGCGCGGTTGTCAAAATCACGCCATAAAATAAACCCCAGCGAATCGACGGCAACGTCACCCGCCAAAAGGTCTGCCAGCCGCTCGCACCGAGTGTTTTAGCAGCTTCTTCTTCTTCAGTGCCAATCTCCTCCAGCACCGGAATCACCTCCCGAGCCACAAAGGGCATTCCTCCCAAAATCGTCGCTAGGGCAATCCCCGGAAAGGTGAAGATGATGCGAATATCCCACGATTGCAGCAGTGGCCCCAGCACCCCGTTACGCCCGTATAGCGACACCAGCATTAGCCCACCCACAATGGGCGAGATAGAAAAAGGAAGGTCAATAATACTCAGCAGCAGCGTTCGTCCGGGGAAGCGGCGACGGGCAATCACCCAGGCGGCACACAGCCCAAATACGATATTGAGTGGCACCGCCACCGCGACTGCCAGCACCGTGAGCCGCAGCGCCTGGGTAAAGTCGCGACTGGTGAGCGACGCCACAAACCCCCTAAACCCATTGCTAAACGCGCCGATAAATACATAGATCGTGGGCAGCAACAGCACCAGCGCTAGATAAAACACAACCCCCGAAATCAGCACGATCTTTGTCCAATCTCGCGCCCCATCACGCTTGGCCGGAGTGGTTTGTTGGGATAGTTTCAGATTAGGCGTCACTGTATCGTTGCCCCCAGGCTTGAAAGAGGTTGATCGCTATCAACAGCCCCAGTGAAATCAGCAGCAGCACCGTGGCAATCACCGTGGCTCCGGCCATGTCGTTTTGCTCGATCCGCTGAAATACCAACACAGGCGCAATCAAATCTTGAAACGGAATATTCGCTGCGACCAGCACCACCGACCCGAACTCGCCTACGGCGCGGGCAAACGCTTGCGTTGTTCCAGTCAAAATCGCTGGAATAATGGGCGGTAGCAGCACGCGCCAAAAGGTTTGCCACTTAGAGGCCCCCAGCGACCAAGCCGCTTCTTCTAGCGCCACATCAAGTTCTTGCAGAACGGGCTGCACCGTTCGCACCACAAACGGCACTGAAATAAACACCATGGCGACGGCAACACCCAGCCGCGTAAACGATATGCGAATGCCAAACGGTGCAAAAAACGAGCCGACCCACCCCGTTTGGCTATAGACCGTTGCCAGTGTGATGCCCGCAACCGCAGTAGGTAGCGCAAAGGGCAAGTCAATCACCGCATCCAATACGCGCTTAAAGGGAAAGTCGTAGCGCACCAGCACCCAGGCGGTGAGCGTTCCGGCAACGCAGTTGATGGCAGCAGCCACTAATGCAGTCGTAAAGGTGATGTTGTAAGTCGAGAGGGCAACTGGAGAGGTGGCAATGCGCCAAAACTCTGGTGGAGAGACGGAGAATGAGCGCAGAAATAGCGCGGCGATGGGCAGCAGCAGCACGATGGAAAGATGGGCGATCGTCACCACCCAGGGAAACGAGATGCGGCTGAGCCAGCGCCCAAATGCTGGGAATGAAGCAGACCGTGATGAGGTTGAAGCTGTCATGGCTAAGGATGAGAACACCTAAATAGTGTAGGGCGGGATTCAGGCAAATCAGCATGGGTTGGAGATGAGCTAGCGGGAGGCGGACGGGTGGGCGCAAGGCTCAACCTAGCGTCTATCCATCGTTATGCCAACTGGTGGGACGATGAAACACCAAGGGCTAGCGCCGAGCAATCTCGGCTTGGATTTGCTCAAACAATGCGCCGTCAGCAAAGAACTTGCTGCCAATCTCTGTCCAACCGCCTAAGTCGCCAGCGGTAAACAGGTTCTTAATTTCGGGATATTCAGCCGCGAATTCTTGAGTCACCTCATCGTTGACTGAACGAAAACCAGCCTTAGCAAATTCGCGTTGGGCCTCGGGCGTAAATAGAAATGCCACAAAGGCTTCGGCCACTTCACGGGTGCCCCGCTGATCTACATAGGCGTCAAGTACCGCGATAGGGTTATCGATGGAAATGTTGCTAGAGGGAATTACATACGACACTGTTTGGCCTTGCTGACCCGCCAGAATGGCTTCGTTCTCATAGTTGATTAGCGCATCGCCCTGATTTTGGATGAAAAAGGCGTCTGAAGCTTCACGGGCATCGCGGGACAGTACGGGCACATTGGCGTAGGCTTCAGTGACAAATTTCCGTGCCTGTTCTTCGGTGCCGCCGTTTGCAGTAATAAACCCCCACAGTGCCAGATAGTTCCAGCGGGCACCACCAGAGGTGAGCGGATTGGCTATTACAAAGGTGACGTTATCGCGAGTCAGGTCAGCCCAGTCTTGAATGTTTTTGGGATTGCCGTCGCGGGTGACGATTACGCTGACTGAGCGGTGAACAATACCGTTGCCATTTGGGGTTTCGTTTTCCCAGCCGGGTTCGATCAAGCCTGCTTCCTCAATTTGAATGATGTCTGAAGGAATTGCCAAAGCCACGACATCAGCGTCTAGTCCATCAATAATTGCACGGGTTTGGCTGCCTGAACCGCCGTAGCTTTGCTCAAAAACAACGTCTTGGCCGGTTTGCTCTTTCCAATGCTGTGTGAACAACGGAATGATGTTTGTGTAGGCAGCACGGGTTACGGCATAGCTGACCAATGTTAGGGTCACGCTACTGCTGCGACCACCCTGACCAGATTCACTCGTTTGACCGGCAGGGTTGCAGGCGGTCGCCGTAATAGCCAAGCCTATCCCAATTAAAAGAAACGAGATAAATCTACGGCGCGATCGCCCGAATCTGGGCCAGTTCATGGGAGTTATCCTTCTATCAAGATATCGAAGAGTTTTGTGCGGATAATATATCGGTAAGTCGGTCAATTTTTCGGTGTATGGGAGCATCGTACCTGAAAACAAATAAAAACTACAGTATCCCTATCAAATTATCGTAATTTAACGTCGGTTCGGGTTAACAGGGTTTTGGGGCTCCGCGCGATGCGCGGAGCCCCAAAACCCTGACTGTGCCGCGCGCATCGATGGACGCCGAGGTTTTTCGCTGGATGAAATAATTGTCAGATGTTGGGGGATGAGGGCCTTCAGTCTCGTTGCGCCTACCGACCTATTGTTGGGGCGATCGCGTCACTGGATCACTCGAGGAATTCAGGGGCTTGATCCGCTCAAGAGCGACCAGGAGACGGTCGATGCTGGCATTGGGTTCTAAAAACGAAAACATATGACGAAACCGAATTTTGCCAGCGGTATCGACTAAAAACTGTGCAGGCAGAGGTGCACCTAGCGCTTGCCCGGTTTGATACATCCGAAACACGCGGCACGTCGGGTCGCTGAGCAGCGGCATAGGCAAGGACAGGTCTTCTCGCACCGTTTGACTTTGCTGCGGATCGGTGCTGGCTATCATCAGCACCTCTGCACCGCGCTCAACAAAGTCTGCATAGCGCTGGCCCAGTTCCACAATGTGGGGGTAGCACAGCGGGCAATAGACGGTGTCGCTAAAGATACGCGTAAAGTAAAGCAACACTGGGCATCGAGGCGATGCTGGGTCAGCGGTGCTAGAATCCTGCTCAGAAGGGCTACCCGACCGATGGCCGACTCGGTTGCCGACGAAATCGGTGAGGCGCAGCTTCTGCTGAGTGGCAACGTTGTATAGCTCAAACGGCGGTGCCAGGCTCCCCATGTTGAAGCTGTTGGTAGCGGGAACAGGCATTGCGTTATTGAGGGTGCGGCGGTTGAGGAGCGATCGCACCTTGGTCAGCGTTGCCACGGGGGTTGAGGTTGCCATAAACGAGTTACTGAATCATCGCTATCATCAGCTTACGATTCACTATCACTATTTCACTAAATGATGGGACAGGGCAAATCGTACAAGCTCAGCGCGGTTGCTCGTTTCAGTTTTGCGAAGCAGGCTGCTGACATACTTTTCAACGGTGCGAGGGCTAAGATGCAGCTGACCCCCAATTTGCACATTCGAGAGCCCATCTGACAGCAGGCTCAGCACGCCTCGTTCACGATTGGTCAACTCTAGGGCGATCGCCACCGCCAACGCCTTTGCATCAACCTGGTCGTCTGGCAAATCTGCGGCATAGGCCGTAGCCACAGGTGCGGGCGCGGGGCGATCGCGCGATCGCCATTCCGCCTCAATCAGTTGCGATCGCTCCAGCAAATTGCGCACCACCGCTCCCAACTCTCCCAGCTCAAAAGGCTTGGGCAAATACACATCCCCGCCTAGCTGGTAGCCGCGAATCCGCTCCTCCGTTCCGGTTCGAGCAGACAAAAATATCACCGGCAGCAATCGAAACGCCGGATTCCGGCGAATCTGCTGCACGAGCGCAAACCCATCCATCTCCGGCATCATGATGTCGGTAATTACCAGATGAGGTTTATTCTCATCCACCAATTCCAGCGCCCGCTGACCATTTTCTGCCATCAGCACGAAATAGCCCGACAGCTCAAGATAATCGCCAATCGCCAGCCGCGTTCCAAAATCATCATCCACTACAAGCACAGTGAGTGGCATGGGCTTACTTAACCACCGAAGACAGCCTCTTGATCTTAGAACACCCAACCGTTCCTGACATCGTCCCGTTACTAAAGGCCATAAAGTTAAATGTCATCCAGATCTGCCAAAGACCAGCCACAGTCTGGCAGCACTTAGTGCCTTATGTAACGGCTACAGCACCCTCATCTAACGTCCTAAACTCCAGGCCAAACCTTGCTTCTGCCTAGCCAGGACAGAGAAGAAACTGCCACACCGTCTTTGCATCAACCGCTGCCCCTGTCACAGGATATGAATAAATTTGGGAGGAGTTTGTCCCAACTGGGGACTTGGCAGCATCACCAAGAATGCGGATTTACCCTAATTATTCTTCATAAAAACCTTGGAGAAGAATTAGCATTCCGCAAGCAACACAAGCAACATAAAACGCTTGCAACATGTTTTTCTTTAATCTTTTGTCTCAGAACTGATGGGTAGCAGGGCGATCGCCCACCAGTGGCTGAATATCACCCCGAGCTTGAGAGCATGTAGCAAGTGCCGTCAGCCGAACTCCGACTGCCAGCGTGTTTGAAATGCACAATACTTTTTTACATTCCTGACATAGCAAATTCCTTACATAGCAAATAAAGCACAGGTAAATGCAGCGCAGACATTCCAGACTGCTCGAGATGTGCAGTACTAGTAACAGGTTTATCAATCGGGTCTTCTATCAACAAGGTTTAAAATTTGCTGAGTAGCCCAGTTTTCCTGTCGTGGTTAGTCTCAATAAATCCAACATATTGCAGCGCGCAGCAATGAATTTGCGGAGGGTCTGGTAAAGTTTTTGGTGGTGAGGAGAATAATTAGGCGTGCAACATCCAGCAACAGGTGCTCTCAATGGTCAGGTTCAGCGCAACGGCGTTGAGCCTGTTCGTGTGGGTGTGATTGGGGTCGGCAACATGGGGCAACACCATACGCGGGTGCTGAGCTTGCTCAAAGACGTAGAACTCGTCGGTGTTTCCGACGTGAATGTAGAACGAGGATTAGACACCGCAGGCAAATACCGCGTCCGCTTTTTTGAAGCCTACCAAGATCTGGTGAGCAACGTAGACGCAGTATGTATTGCGGTGCCTACACTGCTGCATCACTCAGTCGGGATGCACTGTCTACAAGCCGGGGTGCATGTGCTAATCGAGAAACCCATCGCCGCCAACATTGCCGAGGCCGAGTCTCTGGTCAACGCCGCTGCAGAAACCAACTGCATGTTGCAGGTGGGGCATATTGAGCGGTTTAACCCTGCCTTTCAAGAGCTGAGCAAGGTCTTGAAAGGCGAAGAGATTCTAGCGTTGGAGGCTCATCGCATGAGTCCCTATACCAACCGCGCTAACGATGTGTCAGTCGTGCTGGATTTGATGATTCACGACATTGATCTGCTGCTTGAGTTGGCCGGTTCGCCCGTGACCCGTCTCACAGCCAGCGGCAGCCGCGCCTCCGATTCTGGACAGCTCGACTATGTGACAGCCACCCTCGGATTTGCCAGCGGCATTGTGGCGACTCTGACTGCCAGCAAAGTGACTCACCGCAAAATCCGCCAGATTTCGGCTCATTGTCGCAACTCTCTCACTGAGGCTGATTTTCTGAATCACGAAATTCTGATTCACCGCAAAACCACGGCCAACTACCGCACAGACTATGGGCAGGTGCTCTATCGTCAGGATGGCTTGATCGAAAAGGTTCATACCAGCAACATTGAGCCGCTGCATGCCGAATTGGAGCATTTTGTCGCCTGTGTGCGGGGTGGTGAGCAGCCTTCGGTTGGCGGAGAGCAGGCGCTCAAGGCGCTGCGGTTGGCGAGTTTGATTGAGCACATGGCGCTAGATGGCACCGTGGGGCAGTTGGAGGAATCAGCGCCTATGCTCCAGGGATCTTCTGCGGTGATGGTGTAGTAGAGAGGAACCGATGTTGTGCAGCGTGTGAGGCGTTTTTCTAGATGGGGATGCCATACCTCTGCAAGTGGTTTCAATCTGCTTGGGGCTGACTGCTTAGGGGCTGTAATCCATTAGCCTCTGATGTCTCAGAAATCAACGGTCACAGCCCCTAGCCTGGTTTTTGGGCTAGGCGTGGCAACGCTCATAGCATAAAGCTTTTGGTCGGAATTGATGACACGCCCTAGGACTGAACTACTACTGCTAACTGCTTGGGGCTGAACTTCACCACCGCAACCGCAAGGGCGGTTCCCTTTATCCATGCGAATTTTAATGCTGTCCTCTACGGTGCCCTATCCGCCTGGTTATGGTGGAACGGAGGTTCGGACGTTTTACCTAGCTCAGGGGCTCAGTCGGCATCATGCCGTGACCTTGGTGACGCAGCCGACGCCGCTGACGCTGCCAGGGGATCTTGCGATGCTGCGGCAGCAGGTCACGACTCTGGCGCTGTTCCCTCGCTTAGATGAGGCAGGTTGGAGAGGCTGGCTGGGGCGCTATGGGACTGCCCTGAGGCAGGGGGCTCCGCTCAATGTGGTCTACCGCTATGAGCGATCGCTCCATGATTGGGTGAATGCGCAGGTCATGCGGCGGCAGTTTGACATTGTGACCTGTGAGCACGGGGTTAACGCGATCTATGTGCCCCCCCAGCCGAGGGGGCCGCACGACTGGCCGATTCCAACGGTGCTCAATGCCCATAGCTTTGCAACGAATACGCTACGAGAGCCGTCATCCAGCCGTGAAACATGGCGCGATCGCCTGCGCCGTCCCCTGTCCCGGTCTCTGGCGACGCGCTACGAGCGGCGCTTTGCCCAGCAATTTTCGCGACTGGTGGTGACCACCGCAGAGGATGCCGCTCAGGGGCAGGCGCTATGCCATGGGGTGCCTGTGTCTGTGGTGGCGAACGGGGTAGATTTGACTCAGTTTCCGCGCCGCACGGTAGACCCGGGGGGGCGAGATCTGGTGTTTGTGGGCGCGATGGATGCCGACCACAATCAGGAGGCGATGCGGTGGTTTGTCGCAACCGTATGGCCGCTGCTGCGTCAACGCTATAGGGACATGACGCTGACCATTGTGGGCGATCGCCCGACGCCTTCTATCTTGGCGCTGGCCCAGCAACCGGGCATCCAAGTCACGGGGCGGGTGGCGGCTGTGGTGGACTGGCTGCAGGCCGCGACCGTGTGTGTGCTGCCCTTGCAAACGGGATTTGGGATTAAAAATAAGACGCTGGAAGCGCTAGCTGCGGGAGTGCCGGTGGTGGGGAGCGATCGCGCGCTGGAGGGCTTGCCGGTGGATGGTGTTCATCCCTGCTGTGCCCTGCGGGCCAATACATCCGACGAATTTTTAGAGGCGATCGCCCGATTGCTAGACGATGCCGATCTGCGGCACACGCTGGCAAAACGCGGGCGATCGCTCATCGTCCAACACTATACCTGGGGCCAAATGGTTCGCGCCTACAGCGAGGCTCTGCAACATACGATTGCTGAGTTTTCACCGCACAACCAGACGCCCCGCCGCTAGGGGCTGTCATCAATTAGCGGCTAATGGCCCAGAAATCAACAGTCACAGCCCCTAGCCTGTTTTTGGATCGGGCGTGGCAACGCTCATAGCATAAGACTCTTGGTCGGAATTGATGACACGCCCTAGCCCGTTAGGAACACCACTGACAAAATCTTGGTGCAAGCAGGCCCAACGCGATTAGGATTTGAGTAAACCCTGCAGTTCGCGCTGCATTCGGCATGGGCGCTTCGTCTTTGCGGGTGGAGGTGCGATCGCACCTATAGAATGGCCTCCGTTGGAATAGAGCAGTCTAGTTCTGGGGATGAACTTTCTGCACCGTCGCTGAGAAGTCCATCCTGCAACGGGTTGGTGTTGTCCTCAGGGATAGCACCATCTAGAGAATGAATTGAGAATTCAGCAATACTGCATCACCTGCGTCCTACCAACGCTGTCGTTGAGTTGTTTCGAGGAACTGTTTAGCAAAACAGCATGACTTAGTTATGGATCAGGTCTCTGCGTCCACATCGAACCGCCCTGCCACTCACAAGCCTGCCGCATCTGCGCCTTCACCCGGTGGGCCACAGGCAAAACGCCGGGTCACGGTGTGGGTCTCGGCCAAAGTCTCGCCCTATCGCGTAGCGGAGCGCGATCGCCACAAGCCTCGCAACTGGAGGTTTTGGGATGGCCTAGGGGGGCTGAAATCAGGGCGAACCGGGCGACCTGTCCACGGCGCTCAACCGCAGTCACGACGCCTCAGGCTGCCGTCATGGCTGCGGCGGTTGAGCTGGCTAGCGCTGTGGGCTGGCGTTGGCAGCACTGTCATGGCCAGCGGCTGGTATGGCTTTTGGCTGGTGATCAACCCCGGCTCGGTCGGCTGGCTTAGCGGTGTGTTTCCCGAGTGGAGCCGAGAGGCCGCGCTATATCAAGACCAGGGGCCAAAATCTTTGGCACAGCTTGAGTCTGAGGCAATAGCACAGGGGTTTGCCCTAGGCGACCCGCTGCCCCTCTCTGGCCTCGATAAAGAGACAGCTCCGCTGCTGATCCCGGTCTTTTCCAACGCATCAAATTGCGTGTATGCCTTAGGCTGCGGTCGATTGGAGGAACTGAGGGTGTATAAACCCGAGGCCAGTCGGCTGGGGACGGTGTATCGCCTGGGCGATCGCCTCTCGGTTCAAGGGCCGGATGAGTTTTTTGTGATGGCACCGCTGGTGAGCCGTTCATCTCAGCGGGGATCGTCGCGGCGGTTGCCGCTGGATACGATTGTGCCCTTTAAGGGCGCACCACCCAACCACGGCGATTGGTTCTTGCTGCAGGGAGACACCCAAGGCGGCAGCCGCCTACTCTATGGGCATGTGGGGCGCTATGACCCTTACCGCGAAAAGCTAGAGCTGCTGCTGCCGTGGACGAGTCCCACCCGCGAACTTCCCGAATGGCGAGCCGTTACCAGCAGCGGCCTACCAGAATTGTTAATTGACCAAACTGTCGGGCTAGAACCTCGGTTTCTCGTGCATCAGGTGCAGGGCATGGGTGGAGCGGGCAATCCTATCACGGTGCAGCCCTTGTCCCTTCAGCAGACCGCGCTCAAGCATAATTCCTATGAAAGCGGGCTGGTGCTGGCACGCAGCGGGCTGTGGTCGCCAGCGCTGGCGGTGATGACAATTGCGAAAGAGCGCGTGGGCGATCGCTGGACTCCCCTGGCACAGCAGCAGATGGAGTTGATCGCCCTGCATGCTGCATTTACGAAAGCTCAGGCTGACACTGACTGGGCCAGCCCTGCTCAGAAGATTACGGCACTGGTGTATGACGGGCGCTGGGAGGTGGCTTGGCAGGCGCTGCTGAACGCGATTCGCCAGGGCTATAATGCCAGCCATCTGCTGCAAAGTGATGACGCGGCCATTTGGCAGCGGGTGCAGGCGGCAGTTCGCGTTAGCCCCGGGCGAACAGAGGTGCGACTGTGGGGCGGGCTGATGGCCTATGCCCGTCAAGGGCGAGAAGAGGCGATCGCCTGGTTGCAGACTCAGCTTCCTAGCCGCGGCACCGCCTCGGAGACAACGACTGCACAGCTTGATCAGATTTTGCAGCAGCTAGATGATACCCCCATTGGCAGCGATCGCCTACCCAATAATGCCAGCCAGTTCTACGGCTCAGCCACACCCGTGACCACGGTGACGGCCAGTGATTGGCTTGTGCCCCAGGCCGACGGTTTGCCCACCGCCGCCGCGCATCAACAGTGGTACGAAATTCAAGTGGAGGAGTGGCACGACGGGGAGGCGTGGGGGCGATCGCCCTTTGATGCGTTGTCGGCACCGGGTAGCACGCCGCGCTATCTGTGGCATCGACTCGGGCTTGCCGCCAACGCCACCGTGCAACTCGTCACCTGGCAACCCGGCGCAGGCGCAGCCACGCAGCAGGCGCAAGTGCAGGGCATGCGCCTGCAGGGGGGGCAGCTCACGCTATTAGCCCTGGGCAATGCTCAGCCAGACGGAACGGCGACCCCCGTGCTCTTGGCGATCGCCCCCAATACGCTATCGCTGCTGCCCGCGCGCGCGCTGACCCTGAATACTCTGGCGCAGCAGCAAACCCAGCAGGCCTCCCAGTTGGTGTTTAGCCTAGTGCAAGAGCTGCGCCGCACCGGGGATCTAGACCTTAGCCGCAGCCAGCCCCACGAGATTTTGCAGGCGCTGGGTAACTGGACGGTAGACTATGTGGATCTAACCGGCGATGGTGAACTGGAAGCCCTAGTGCGCGGGCAACTGCTGCCTGCCTCAATGCCTGCCTCAATGCCTGCAACTCTGCCTGCCCTGGAAGAAGCAGTCACGGAGGTGAACGCCGCCCCTGCACCGCCGCCCTATCGCAACTACATTGTGCGCAGCGACGGCAAGCTGCTGTATAGTGAAGCCGCCGACCGCACGCCCACCTTGCAGGCGATCGCCACCCGCAGCCATACGCCCAATCCCACGCTATTGGTGCGACAGGGCGATCGCTATCGACTGCTGCACTGGTCAGACAGCCGCCAGCGGTTTGAGTAGAACTGCGAGCTAAACCAATCCTAGACTCCTCCTAGATCCATCCTAGGCCCGTGACACCTAATCCCAGCCCCATGCCTCTATCTGCGGTGCAAGCGCGCGCGATCGCCCTGCTAAACCACGAATTACCGCATCTGTTTGAGCAAGATCTCACCTATGACCTCTACGCGCCTACCATTGAGTTTCGCGACCCGATCAACCACTTTCGCGGACTGCGCAGCTACCGCTTTATTTTTTGGGGATTGCGAGTGCAGGCGCGATTGTTTTTTACCCGCATCCAGTTCCAGGTGCACCGCATTGAGGCCCCCACGCCGGATACGATTGTGGCAGTGTGGACGCTGAGCGGCACGCCGCGGCTGCCCTGGTCACCCCGCATCGAGTTTGATGGCACCTCCACCTACCGCCTGCACGATGCGCAAATCGTCGAGCATGTGGATACCTGGGGGCGATCGCCCGGCGCAATCCTGCAACAGTTTCTTAAACCAGCGCCCTAATCTTTATTTCAGCTTTATCCACAAACTACCCACACCACACAATTTACGTATCTTCACAGATGTAAAATGCAGATTGATTCACGCATCCTCCGAAAAAATTCGGTGTTTTATCCCATGCCATCCCGTTCTGGCATGTGCCACTGTGTTGGAGTAATACCGCTCCTTTTATGGCAGTCTATGGCAGTGCGTCATGACATTGCCGAACGTTTTAGTCCAATTTCTGCTCTCTTCGCTAACACGTAATTAACCCGTACGGTTCACTAGACATGATTTCAAACATTCAAGTCGTTCAACCAACAGGAGTGTTAGATGGCACTCAGCTCGAGCAGTTTCACCATCAAATCAGTGAGGCAATCAATGCCGGAGCCTCCACTGTCCTGGTCGATCTAGCCCAAATTAGCTTCATGGATAGCTCGGGGCTTGGGGCATTGGTCAGCGCGTTTAAAACAATGCGCGCTCGCGGTGGCGAACTCTGCGTCTGCTCGCTCAACGAACAAGTCCGCATTTTGTTTGAGCTCACCAGCATGGATCGAGTCATGCAAATTTTTGAAAACCGTGAAGCCTTCGCTCCCGGAGTGGTGATGCCTGCGGCTCCGGTGTCTTAGCTGGCTTTGGGTGTTTAACCGGCAAATCTCGATTCAATCCCGGCCAAAAGCTGCTCAGTAACGTTAGTTTGGCCCATTTAGTTTGGCACATGCTTAAACCGTGTTGCCCGCGACGCGGGCAGCACGGTTTGTCGTTTTAATTCTGCAACACAGGGCTGAAACAACGCTATCAAACTCACGCTCAATCAGTGCTTTGATCGCTATGGAAGTTGGGGATAAAGCGCCCGATGCTAATCAAACGTTAGCTCTAGCACTGACAGGTCATCGCCAAAAGACACGCTGCCGGTTGCTTCACGAATGATATCCAGCAAATGATCTAAATTCTGGTGATTAGGATAGTCTGTCAGCGCGTCTACTAAGTAGTTAAAATTCCAACCGGGTGCATCAGGCCGGGTCGGAATATCGTAGATGCCATCGCTGAAGACATACAGAGTGCTGTTAGCTGGGATGTCGCAGCGGTAGCTGACATAGCTTTCATCCAGCATCATGCCAACCGGCATACCGGGGGTTTTAAGCTGCTCTACCCGGCGGTGCCCAGCCTCGTCGGGCACCAGCAACAGCCCCGGCGGATGCCCAGCAGTGGAATAGCTGAGCTGCCGTTTGGCCCGGTTATAGACGCCATACCAGATAGTGAAGTATTTGTCGTTTTGCTCATCCATCTGAAACGTTTCGTTAAGCGCCCTTAACACGGTATGAGGCTGATAAAAATTAACGTTGGGTAAGGACTGCGATCGCAGCAAATTGAGAATCGTAATCGACGGCAGCGCGGCACCCAGCCCATGCCCCGACACATCCAGCAAATACACGGCAAGATAGTCTGGGTCAAGCCAATAAAAATCGTAGCAGTCGCCCCCGAGCTGGCTAGACGGAATGAACCGAGAATCGATGGTGATTGGGCCTTGGGTTGGTTTTGGCAAGAGCGATCGCACATAGGATGCCGCTTCCGCTAGTTCACGCTCTAGCAAATGCTTCTGGGCCTGCAAGTCTTGGCTGAGCTGCCGCAGCCGCAGCCCTGCCCGCACCCGCGCCTGCAATTCTGTAATTTCGATGGGTTTTGCTAAAAAATCATCTGCCCCATTGTCTAGCCCCTTAACCCGATCCTCAATGCTGCCGCGCGCAGTTAACAAGATGAAGAAGGCCATTGACAAATCTACATTTGCCTTAACCTGCCGACATACTTCTAAACCATCTACCCGAGGCATCACCCAATCACAGATAATTAAATCAGGGTGCAGTTCGTGGGCTTTGCTCAACCCCTCCTCTCCATTTGACGCCACTTCTAGCGAATACCCCTGATCCTGCAATGCCTTTCTCAGGATGATTTGCATTGACGGATCATCATCAATAATAAGAATTTGGGGCATGAGTGCGGGAAGACTAGTGCGGGAAGACTATATCGAGAGAGCGTTCTTAGGAAACTGAGAATTGGAACAGGCAATGCTGCCTGACACCCCTGAAAATCGCCCCACTGCACGCCAGCAAGAAACGCAGACAAGGGTAATGACGTTGAAGTTACTGGAAGCCAAACGAATTCGAGTTCACTCCAGCCTTAATGCATTAAACCAGGTTCTCACCTGGTTTGATGGATTCGCTCACTCTTTTATACCGCAATCTATTTGGCTTCAGTGCCAGTTGGTACTGGCTGAAGGATTTACCAATGCGGTTCGCCATGCCCACAAGAACCAACCCCCCGACACCCCGATCGAAATTGAGGTCACCATCCTGGATGATCACCTCAACATCAGCATTTGGGACTACGGGCCAGAAAACAATCTGGGCAACGTCATCGACACGCTGTCTCAAGAAATGGATCAGTCAGCGGAAGGAGGACGTGGGCTAAAGCTAATGAAGAAAATTGCCGACGACCTCAGCTATCGGCGCGACGGCAGCCAGCGCAACTGCCTGGTGTTTATCAAGCAATACGAACAGCCGTAAGACCTCTGGCTTGGCTGCGCCAACGCCCCTATGGTATCGTTGCCAGTTGAAATGGGCGTCAGTTTGGCAAAGGCTTAGCCCCGTGCTTCCTGCGACACAAACGGTACGGGTTAGCAGTATTTCAGCCCCGCAGCGCAAGGCTGAAACACCGCCAGCAAACTCACGGGTGGAATTTTCTGGAGAAAAACTGACCTAAAGGCGCACTTGCCGTAGCTGAGCGCGGGGGTCTTCGGAGCGATTAGCGCGCAGTTTTTCATAAAGCTCTCGCTCGACAGAGCTGAGCTGTTTAGAGACAACGATCGACACCTTCACCATTTGATCGCCGCGCTGCCCATTAGACGACACCCAGCCCTTGCCCCGCAGCCGCAGAGTTTGCCCCGAGCGAATGCCTGGCGGAATGTTCATAGTGACGGTGCCATCCAGCGTGGGCACCTCGATGGCGGCTCCTAGCGCCGCCTCATCGGGCGTGATGGGCACCTCACAGGTTACGGTATCCCCATCAAACTTAAAGAAGGCATGAGGCCGCAAATCAATTCTGAGGTATAGGTCGCCCCGCTGCTGGCTATAGGGACTGGGCTGCCCCTTGCCCCGCACCCGAATTTTGTTGCCCGACTTCACCCCAGGGGGAATTCGCACATCAATCACCTCAGCCCCGAGGCTCAGGCGCTTCTGCACCCCGTTAAACGCTTCAGCTAGCGTTAGCGTCAGGGTCGATTCTAAATCAAACCCGGCGGTTGGGGGCGAGGAAAACCCGCCGCTGCCAAAGTTGCCAAAATCACCGGGGCTAGCCCCAGAGCGCGGCCCATAGCCAGCGGCATTTGGCCCGCCAAACCGCCCCAGCAGCTCGTTAATAAAATCTTCAAAGGTGGTGTATTGATTAAAGTCAAACCCACCAAAATCTGACCCAGGCGGTGTCGAAAAGCCGCCGCCCGCCTGCTTCCAATATTGGCCAAACTGGTCATATTTGCTGCGCTTGGCTGGGTCAGACAATACCTCATAGGCTTCATTGACTTCTTTGAACTTGGCTTCTGCCGACTGGTCGCCAGGGTTCATATCGGGGTGATATTTACGCGCCAACTGCCGAAACGACCGCTTAATGTCGTCCGCTGAGGCAGTTTTGGTGACGCCCAAAATGGCGTAGTAGTCTTTAAAGTCCGTCGAGGCCATGCACGACAACTCCTATGAAACGAGAACCGAGTAACGCGAGCAACGAGCAATGCCGTAGTGTGCTAGTTCAACCCTACCAAAGCTTGGGGAAAGTCGGGGTTCGGTTGGGGCAACTGCCCAGGCGAGATTTCCTCACCTTGTGTGCCGTTGGCCGCTTTGGTGAAGTTTGCCCACTTTTCTGATTCGCCTTGCCATAATAGACGCAACTCCACGCCCCCCACCGCCATGATTGGATTTGAAGCCCCGATTCTCACCGGACTTGCCGCCCTAGCTTTTAACACGGTGACGGAAACCGCGAAGAAGGAATCGGGCAGCACTCTTGCCAAGTGGCTGAATAAAGACGTAGGTAACGCTGCAAAGCAGGCTATCTATCGCGCTACGGGGCAATATATTGCCAACTACCGAGAACGCCACGGCACGCTGAAAGTAGTGTGTGTGCGGATGGATGCGCCGATTGAGCTGGAGGATGTGTATACCGCTGTGAGGCTGCTGGATCGGGCTGAGAGTCTGCAATACGCCACGATGGCAGGGCAGGAGGAACTGTTTCAGCAGGGGAGTCGCTGGGGCTTTCGTTTCAACCGCAACTCCGAAACGAAGCGTAATGGCCTGGATGTGGCTAATCAGGAGCAATTTTTGCTGGTGCTGGGTGGCCCGGGCATTGGCAAGTCTACGTTTTTGCGGAAGGTGGGGCTAGAAGCGCTGAAGTCGAAGGAGGTGGATCACACGGGCTATCCCCAGTCGGCCTATGTGCCCGACTGCATTCCTGTATTTTTGCCGCTGCAACAGTTTAGGTCTACCGACCTCACGATTGAGCAGCGCATTGCCAAAGAGTTTGCCACCTGTGGCTTTCCTGAGCCGGAGGATTTTACCCACGCCATGCTGAGCAGGGGTCGGCTGCTGGTGCTGCTGGATGGGCTGGATGAAGTGCCCGCCGAGCAAGAATCTGCCGTGATTGAGCAAATTCGGGACTTTGTGGATCGCCACCACACGAACCGCTTTATTGCGTCTTGCCGGGTGGCCGCTTATAAAGGCGGGTTTCCCCGGTTCAAAGACGTGGCGATGGCGGAATTTGAGGATGATCAGATTGAGCAATTCATCCACAACTGGTTCCACTCTGATCGAGATCGGGAGAACGAGACGGCCCGGAAATGCTGGGAGCTGATGAGCCGACCGGACTATGCCGCCACCAAAGAACTGGCGCAAACACCGCTGCTGCTGACGCTGCTGTGTGGGGTGTATGGTGAGTCTCTGGATTTTCCAAAGCGGCGGGCGGCGCTGTATGGCGAGGCGCTGGATGTGGTGCTGAAGGGCTGGGCCGCAGAAAAGCGCATCCACAACGACCCGATTTATCGGGAGTTGCCGATGGAGCTGGAGCGAGACCTGCTGGCAGACATCGCCTATGACAGCTTTATTGACAATCAACTATTTTTTGACAAGCGGGAGGTAACTCGCCGCATCCGAGACTTTTTGGTGAGCAACCTGAATGCGCCAAAACATCTGGATAGTGAGCAGGTGCTAGACGCTATCGCCATTCAGCAGGGAATTTTGGTAGAGCGCGCTCGCGAGGTGTATTCGTTTTCACATCTGACGTTTCAGGAATATCTGGTGGCGCAGTTTGTGGTGGATAACCAGCAGATTGCAGGGCTAGTAGACAACCACACCGCTGATGACCGCTGGCGCGAGGTGTTTTTGCTGGTGTCCGGGTTGATGCGGGGGCGAAACGGGACAGATGACCTGCTGCTGACCCTAGAGAAAAAAGCGCAGTGTTGCCTTGAATCATCGGACAAGCTGAGAGGGTTGATGGCCTGGGCTAATGAAGCGACAGAAGGCACTAAAGGGAAATACAAGCCTGCGGCTAAACGGGCTGCGGCCCTCGCCCTCGCCCTCGTCCTCGCCCGCGCCCGCTCCCTCGACTGCGCCCGCGCCCGCTCCCTCGACCTCGCTAGTGCCCTTGACCTCGTCCTCGCCAGCGCCCCTGCCTTCGACCTCGCCAGCTCCTATGAAAAAATAAAAATCTTTAAATTTAAAGCCGTTAAAAAGTCAACACTGCTTCAAGCGCTTGAGGCAATAAAAGCAAGAATCCCTGACGAAAATCAATCCGAAGAAGTGAAACAAACTTGGTGCACGGCATTACAGCTAGATCCTGACCTGCTTCGTCTTTCAGAGGCTGAGGTTGAGGCGCTTGAGACCTACTTCTCTATGAGTATCCATATGGTGCAGTGCAAAGAGGCAGCAGCGCGGGTGTCGCCCGATGTGTGGGACGGCATTGAAGCACGAATACTGACGGTGCCGGATTAGCTTAGACAATCGGGCCACAGCGTCAAACCTACGCAGGATGCTGGAATGCACAGGCGCGTAGTAAGGTGCAAGCGTTACTCAAAGAACCCGATTAAATTATTCATGCTGTATAAAGACACGATTCGAGAAAAGCAGTTGCTGAAGCTGACGGCTCAGCGCGGTGTCTGCGTCTCTATTTTTTTGCCGACGACGCCGCTGACTCAGGCGGCTTAGGGCGATCGCGTGACCTTCAAGAACCTGAGCAAGGCCGCGATGGAGCAAGCTGGGGCCGTTGTCTGCCTCCTCCACTCACGGCTGAAACCCGCGCTCCCACACCCCAGTTTTTGACCACCGACCAAAGCGGGTATCCACTACCCAAAGATCCCCAAATCGTTATTTCCCTTCTGATCTCAAACCGAGTACAAGGTTTAGGTTAAGCGTGTCGCTACGGTATATGACGGGCGTTGAGACTTCTCTCGCTGAGTTTTAACGAGACGAAAATCTGAGTCAATATAAAGATTATTCAATTGGGGCTTTGCCTTAGAGATTTGTTGGTATTGCTTAGAGGAAATGCGATTGGCACCTTGGGTAGGCATGGGCGTTGGTGGTTGAGATTCAGACTTTTTGTGATAGTTTTCTGCAGCTCGATTAAACCAAGCTTGAGCAGCTTCAGCACTAAAGGAAGGGGAGCCAAAGCGCAACGTTTGCTGAATGCAGACATTTTGAATATCCCAATAGTCTTGATTGGTTGCTGACAAGTTCTCAGGATTATTAGAGACTTGAGTTTGAACCGAATAGCTTTGCATAATCATTAAATCATAGCTGAGCAGCCAGCGAGAGATCCAGTTTAGAACTGGGGCTTTTCGGCCCGGTTTATACCGAGCCAAATTGGCGTAATAGCCGCTGTCATCAAAGATTTGGTAAGACTCGTGATGCACTCGCCCTGGCAAAATGTCTTGAAACGGATTAGTAGACCAAACAGAAATCCAAATTCCTTTTAATAGTGGAATCTGTTGCTGCAACTCAGGGGTAGGATTGCGGGTTTCGAGTTCCTTGAAGAGCGGCATGAGAGTTTCATTGGCAAACCGGACTTTTTTTGCCATTGGCTCTGTATCGCGCTTTTCTACGTGATGCAGCAAGCTGGTTTTTAAGGTTTCTGTAGTAGCCATTGCTAAGGCCGTCGGCTCAAATGGGGGAGTTAGTAAAGCAGCGTTCCTATCCATTTCGCCTCCAAGTTGTGAGTCTAGTTTCACCGCTAGATGATGCGTACAAGAGTCAGTAGTCTTGGGTGCATCCCACTTTTGTAACCCTCACCCTAAATCCCTCTCCCAAGTTGGGGAGAGGGACTTTGAACCCGGCTCCCCTTCTCCCAAAAAGGGAGAAGGGGTTGGGGGATGAGGGTCATGAATTTGCAAAAGTAGGATGCACCCGTAGTCTTGATCAATAGTTTTAAATGGGTGATGACGTTGTGAAGTAGCGGTGCTTCCTCGCAATATCATGTTCCAAACACGATTAATTGATAAGCCTATTGTAGAAGTTCATCTCTGCGGCTAGCAGGGATACTGTCGGTCAAGGTGCAGCAGAGTATGGAGCAGCACGTTAGCGCCTTGGGTGCATTGCTCTGGCGAGGTGTATTCATCATCGCTGTGACTGATTCCCGCTTGGCTGGGCACGAAGATCATCCCCATATCAGTAATGCGCCCCACTTCTAGAGAATCGTGCCCGGCACGGCTAGGCATGGAGTGATGGCTTAGCCCCAGTTGGTCACAAACCTGGGCGATCGCCGCTTGAACCGACTCTGCCGCCAGGGTGGGTTCCACACACAGTAAGGGACTGGTGGTGATGGTCGTTTGGGTCTGCTGGGCGATCGCTCCCACGCGTTCCTCCAACAGACGCAGCATCTCATCCAGCGAATCCTTATAGATATCGCGCATATCCACAGACAGTTCTACCCGCCCCGGCACAATGTTGACCGCATTTGGGGTAAGCCGCAGATAGCCCACCGTAGCGACGGGTTGGGTGGGTTGGGCGCGGGCAATCTCCTGCACGGCCAGGATGACCTGTGCAGCCGCGACCATAGCGTCCTTCCGCATTCCCATGGGTGTGGTTCCGGCATGGTTGGCTTCGCCGGTGATGGTAATGGCCTTGCGACGGATGCCGACGACCCCCTGCACCACACCAATATTCTTGCCCGTGGTTTCCAACACTGCGCCCTGCTCTACGTGCAGTTCTACAAAGGCAGCGAGGTTAGCGCGCGATCGCCCTGCTGACTCCATTGCATCCCAATTGCCGCCAATGGATTCGAGACAGTCTTGAATGGGGATGCCCGCTTTAGAGCGGTAGCGATCTGGATCGTCAGCAAGAACGGTTCCGGCGATCGCCTGACAGCCAATCATCGTATTCTCTTCATCGGTAAAAGCAATCACCTGCAAGGGATGCCGCAGTCGTCGGTTCTGCTCATGCAGCGTCTTCACCACCTCAATGCCCGCCAGCACCCCCAGCACTCCGTCAAACTTACCGCCAGAGGGCACTGTGTCAATGTGCGAGCCGGTCGCTAAGGCAAGGGCCTGCTCGTCAGTTCCCGCATAGGTGCCAATCAAGTTGCCCGCTGCGTCAATACGGGTAATCATGCCAGCGTCAATCATCCATTGTTGAATGAGATAACGCGCCTGAAGCGCTTCGGGTGTAAACGCTAACCGTGAAATGTTGCCCGATGGTTGCCGCCCTACCTTCGCCATTCGTTCAATGTTGGTATTCAGGCGATCGCCATTCACGACTAAATTCTGTTCCGTCAGTGGTGTAGATGCAGTCATGTTAGGGTTAGTCTCTCTCCGTTTGTTTCGTTCATCATTTCAATCCTGTCATCCTATAAAAACGGTGTGGAGCGGCCTCAATCTAAGTAACCCCACTTGGTTTATCGCTGCGTTGTGGCTGGCTTGGTTGTAGCGGGATTGACTGTAGCGGGATTAGTTGTACTTGGATTGATCAATGCCTGTTCCCTACACTTCTGTGCCATCCGTTGCAGCGCGGGTGTATGACTGATTCCGTCAATCTCGTCCAGCGCAAACCACCCCAACGCGTGAGATTCCTCTGACACGGCAAACGTCATCTCATGAGCCAGGAACAAGAACCGGATATCGTAATGGACATGAGGCGGCTCTTTGGGCGTGTTAATAGGGTGATGACCCACATCAAAAATTGCAGTTTGCATTGGCTTTATATTCACGATGCCCGATTCTTCGACGGCTTCGCGTAGGGCACCTGCCAACAGCGATTCATCCCCCTCTTCGATGTGTCCGCCAAGCTGCAACCACCGATCAAACTTGCGATGGTGGGTTAACAGCACGTGCGATCGCGCGGCATTCACAACCCATGCAGAGGCGGTTAAATGACCGACATAGTTATGGCGTTGCCAAAAGTGGGGATGCTCATCTAAAAATGCAAGGCTGGCATTAATCGACTGGGCTTCTTCGCCATCAAACGGGCGGTGAGCTGCAATCGTGTCTACACAGGTCAATCGATCCATAGCAAGTCCATAACAATTTTGTAGTCAGCCGCTCTATACAGAAATGGGTGAAGAAATTGGATGCAGAAGTTGGGTGAAGAAATTAGGTATAAAAATCGAGTGCAGAACGCGAACAGAACAACCAAGCCCGCGTCAAAGCGTCAAGTTTTGCCGTGAATTCGCCCTGAATTTTTCTTGAATTTATAGCGTGGGCATGTCAGGTAGACCTGAGCTTCCTTCCTATTTTAATTTTTTCACAAAAACTCAACCGATAGACGACCGTGGTTAATGGGCGATCGCCCGTCCCAATTCCCTAAACCCCTCTCTACCCCGGCCTGTGCAGGATATGATGACGGAGGATTCGGGGCACGATCCGCTGCCTCAATCCAGCTTAAACCGTGACTCTCAACCCGTCATCATACGCTAGAGTAGTACTTGTGAACTATTTATGATTGCGACATCCTATGGTGAAATACACTCTGATGCAAAGCCCCGAGGTGATTCTGCCAGTGCCGGGCAAAGATTCACCCAAGGCCCGCGAAAAAGCAATGGATCAGCTAATTGAGCTGATGGAATCGGGGGAACTGCCGACCGATTTGTCGGATGGGTTTAGCCCCCAGCAGTTTATAGAAGTGAAGGAGCCTGTGTTGGTCAACCCAGATGATGAAGACGCAATCACCCAAGCCGTGCAGGTGCTCAGCCACCTAGCCACCCTAAAGCTTAAGGTGCAAGCGTCTCGCGATGATGCGATGAAAACCCGCTCCCAAATTGACAAGCTCTTTACCGATGAAGCAGTGAGCGAAGACGAAATCACTGAACTTAAAGAGGGGTTTAAGGTGCTTAAAACCTTTGCCCAGGCCAATCTGCGCTATCGCGAAGCGCGTTCTCAAGCTGAGGATGCCCGCACGGTGCTCGACCGCGCTCTCAAACCCGAATCGGAGAAGGCGTAAGGGTTTTTCAGCAACGTCTCAGTCTTCGGTGCTACAGTCAGGCAACGGGATTACGCTATACCCAAGGCTCTAACGCAGGCAGCGGTGGGGTTGTCAGGGTTGGTCAGTGCATCCACTTGTGCGTATCTATGTGTGCGTGTTAGGGCGGGAATCTCCCTAGATTCTCGAATTGACACCCCCCATAACGTTGCGCCAAGATTAGATGAGTGATTCCGTAAATCTTTGTAAAGGCAATCCCTGAAGGCTGTCATTCATGACGTTGGAACTGGTCACGCTAGAAACGCTACAAGATTTGGCGCATGAGTATGGCTATTGGGCGATCTTTTGCGGCATTTTGCTAGAAAATACGGGTATCCCCATTCCCGGTGAAACGATTACCCTGGTGGGCGGTTTTTTGGCGGGTAGCGGTGATTTGCGCTACTGGTATGTGCTAGGTAGCGCCACGGCGGGTGCAGTACTAGGCGACAATGTGGGCTATTGGATTGGCTACTGGGGCGGTTGGCCGTTAATGCTGCGGCTGGGCAAGCTGTTTCGGATTGAAGAAGCCAATCTGGAAAAGGTGCGGACTCAGTTTTTTGAGAATTCTGCAAAGGCAGTGTTTCTGGGGCGTTTTGTAGCGCTGTTGCGGATTTTTGCAGGGCCGCTGGCAGGCATTGCGCGTATGCCTTATCCCAAGTTTTTGCTATGCAACTTTGGCGGGGCGATCGCCTGGGCGTCGGTAATGGTGACGCTGTCTTACTTTGTCGGTCATCTCGTGCCGCTAGAAACGCTGGTGCTGTGGGTGGCGCAGTTTGGGGTGGTGGCGCTGGTGCTGGTTGTGGGGGCGATCGCCCTTCCCATCTGGATCGAAAGTCGCCGCGCCAAGCAGCACGCTGGGGAATAGACAGCGTACAAACTCAAGCACAGCTCTGACGAAATAATTGCAGGCCATGGTCGAATAATATCCGACCCTTGCTTCATACCTCACGTAGCAGAGCAGGCCTCTCCTTGAGCATTACGACACATTTGATTCTGTATCCACCTGCGTTTATGTTGTCGGGCTTGTTCTTCGCGCCTAAATTAGCGTGAGTTCGATAGTGTGGCTGCCCCCGTAGTGGGCGGCAAGATTCTAGGCATTTGCCAGTTGGTATCAGGTCAAGATTTGTGTCCTTGTCAGGCGGTTGGCGACTCTGATGGGGTAAACAAGCGCAATCCAGATGTAGCAGTGGCTCGTACCTATTGAGTACTGCCATGGCAATTTGGAGCCCCCTTGCTAATGGAACTAAGTAATTTTTTGGGTTGCCTAGCAGTCATGGCGTATACTGCGACGCTGCTGCCTAGCATTCTGAGAATTGTCTTTCCACGAATCCAGCGCTATAGAACTGTAATTTGGTTGATGAGGCACCGTCGCCTTATGGGGCTTTTTGCCTTTAGTGCTGGCTTAGGACATGGGTTGCTGATGATTATGCAGCGCAATCTAAATCTTTTGAGGCTTGAGACCTATTTCGACTACATCTCAGGTTTCTTGATTCTGCTAATTTTGGCGATATTGTCAGTCACGTCACCAGATTGGGCACGCCGAAAACTCAAGTCGTCTTGGAAAAAAATTCATCAACTAACCTATCTATTAATGCTCCTGATTCCTGGACATATTCTCTATACAATGTCGGGCGATTGGAGCTACATGACCCATATTGAACTATGGAGCATGGGTTCTGTCATTGTCTTATTTCTCAGGCGAAAGCATATCGAACGCCGTCGGTCTTCAATAGCAAAGCACTTGAACGCTTCATTGCCATCACCCTCACTCAAGACTGACAAAAGTAACCAACCAAAAGTAAACAACTCTGACGCTTGAAGCGCTGGCTTGAATGTTTATTTTTTGGAGCCTTTGCAGTGCAAAGACTCCAAAAAATTGTCCTAACGAACCCAATGATCACCCTATTAACTCTGCTGAATGCGCCCATCAACATCTAGGTTGATGGGGGAATTGGTTTGAATATAGTCCACAACACTATCCGCCATGTCGAAGCCAGTGACATAGGGGTTTTGCGCATCCGTGAACACCGCATAGCCGTCGCCGCCGTTGAGCATAAAGTTGTTGGTGACGACGCGATAGATCGTGTCTGCCTGGAGGGACTGGGACGTGCCATCGGCATCTATAAAGCAGAGGGTCGTGACTCTCTGCCCGACGGCAGCCGCCGGGTCAAAGGTAAAGCGCAACCCTGCCACTTGAGGAAAGCGCCCCGCCCCTTCTTCGACTTGGCTGAGTCCGCTTTCCAATGCTTCCACAACCTGTAGCCCGGTGAGATCGGCGATCGCCAGCGTATTTCCAAACGGCAGCACCTCTAGCACTTGCCCAATGGTGATCTCTCCAGCGGGGATGCTAGCACGAATGCCACCGCCGTTGGTGATCACCATCTCGGCTCCGTCTGGTCGCATTTTTTCTAGCATGGCATCGGCAACCAGGTTCGCTAGATTGGTTTCGCCGATGCGAACCACGGTGCGATCGCCCTCCAGATCCACCAGGCTCTGCCCAATCACCGTCTGGCGCAGTTCCTCCAGCGGCTCGGCATACACCGCAATCTGCTCAAGAAATGTCGCATCTTCCACGAGGGTTTCATCCACCGCTTGGGGAGACTCCTCCCAACTCACCACCTCGCCAGCGGCGTTAAAGTCCACGGTGAGCACGCCGACATAGTTGCCCCATTCCCAATCGGTGACGATCACCACATCCTCACCACTCGGCGACGTTTCGATGACGGGATAGGGCGCGCTAGCACCGGGCATGTCACCCAGCGGCGTGTGGGAATGGCCCCCGACGATTACATCAATGCCCTCGACTCGTTGGGCAATCTGGCGATCGCGCCCCAGACCCACATGGGTTAGGCCAATGATTTTATCGACGCCCTCGGCTTGCAGATCGGCCACCGCCTGCTGCGCGGCTTCTACCGCATCCACAAAGGTGACGCCCTCACCCGGGCTGGAGAGAATTGCGGTATCTTCTGGGGTGAGCCCAAAGATGCCCACGCGCTGCCCCGCAACGTCTTGGATAATCCAGGGCTGAATTTTGCCGACAAGGGGCGATCGCTCATCCACCACAAGGTTGGCAGAAATCATCGGAAACTCTGCCCCGTCGATAAAGTCCGCCAGGGTTTGCGCCCCCGCATCAAACTCGTGGTTGCCCACCGTCACCGCGTCATAGTCCAGCGCATTGTAGAACTCCAAATCCGCCTGTCCCTGAAACTGGGTAAAGTACAGCGTGCCTTGAAAGATATCCCCCGCATCCAATGTCAGCGTGGGGATGGTCGCCTCTGCCCGCACTTGGTCGAACAGGGTTTTGCGGCGCGCCACGCCACCCAGATCCCCGGCGGGCTCAATGCGGGCGTGGTGGTCGTTTGTGTGCAAAATCTGCAGAGAGAATGCGGGCGCTTGAGAAGCGGCGGGGCGGGTGCTGAGCACCAACAAAAACCCAGCTAGCGCCAACACCAACCCTCCCCACAGGCGACGGAGTGACAGCATGGATTGTCTCCCACAGACGATAGAACCGTTCAGCGTGAATTCTATCAATATCTCCAACAGGACTTACGTTCTTCGTGCGGCGTCCTGGGAATCTTGGACGATATGAGGGAATCCAAGCCTCCCTCACATCGTCCAATGCGTAAGTCCTATCCAATATTTCGTAAAGGCATCGTCACCGATCTGCCCTACCCACAAGTTATGGATGCTGCTGCAGGAACGTGGTGAGCTGTTGCAGGTCAGATTCGGTGAGTTGGAGATCTGCCGCGCCAATGATGCCCTCCACCTGCTGAGGGTTGCGCCCGCCCACAATCGCCGCGGTCACGGCTGGATTAGTAAGCGTCCAGGCGATCGCCACTTCACCGGGCGATCGCCCATGCGCTGCTCCAATCTGGCGCAGCACTTCAACCAGCTTTAGATTGCGCGACAGGCGAGGCTCTTGAAATTCATCACTGCGTTTGCGCCAATCGTTATCGGGCATGTTCGCCACCCGCTCCGGCGTCATCTTGCCCGTCAGCAACCCCGACTGCATGGGCGAGTAGACAATCACGCCAATGCCATGCTCCTGGCAAAAGGGCAGAACGTCTTCCTGCACATCAGGACGCACAAGGGAATAGGGCGGCTGTAGGGACGTAATGGGGGCGATCGCCTTAGCCCGCTTTGATTGCCCGACGCTAAAGTTCGACACACCAATGTGGCGCACTTTGCCTTCTTTCTGAAGGATTGCCAGGGTCTCCCAGCCTTCTTCAATTTGCTCATCGGGCACAGGCCAGTGAATTTGGTAGAGGTCAATCACGTCCACCTGCAAACGGCGCAGGCTGTCCTCTACTTCGCGCCGAATAGAATCAGCCTTCAGGCTACGGCTGATTTCGCCAGTTTCATCCCAAACCATTGAGCACTTAGTGAAAATATAGGGGCGATCGCTCCTCCCCTTGAGCGCCTTTGCCACAATCTCTTCGGAATGTCCTAAGCCATAAATGGCGGCTGTGTCAATCCAGTTCACACCTAAATCGAGCGATCGCTGAATCGCCGCCACAGAATCTTGATCCTCCTGTGGCCCCCAGCCAAACGCCCAACCCCCGCCGCCAATGGCCCACGCGCCAAACCCAATGGGCGTAATCTGCAAGTCCGATTGACCTAGCTGCTGCGTTTGCATATTGCCCCCTTCTGATATCTATCTGTCTGGACTTTAGGTAGTCTCAAAGTCTCACAACACCCGTCCAGACATTACATGTTTAGCCTGAGGGGCAGCCTTCCTTATGTCAATCTTCCATTTAGGGGATTTTTCCCTCACAGATGCGGTTCGTCCAAACACGCCAGCCCATGAGTCAGCCAGGCCACTATTCTTTCCTTAGAGCTTTAGCAGCCTAGAGCACTACATGCCAAAGAAAATCAGGAAAAATCAATCTGTCATAGGCTCATCACATCAGCCGATCCCACCTATGATCCCGCCCAAAAAATTAATGTCATGAAACTATGACATTGCGATCCCTGGAATGCCGAAAACTCGTCAAACTGCTGAAAATACAGGCGGACTACCCCTTGATCATTTCAGGGTTATTCTCCAGTATGGAGGTGTTAATTGATCCCCAGCCAGTCCACCCAGGGATCAATCCTCTGGCCTCTAGTTCCAGTCTTAGGTGCATTCATCGGTCACTTCCAACTATTTTTGGGATCGATGGGGAACTGCCCCTGAACGTTCGATGCCTACCCTGCTTCTGCAGTCGGCAGAGAGAGATTAGGGTAGGAGGCTTGACATCAGTTGGGCTAGAAAAGACGGGCTATTAAATTTGTAAATTTTCTCTGTAGTGACTCTATTGGTGACTTTTATGGCACAGGAACGACCTCCTTTAGAAGAAATGACGCTGCGGCAGCTGCGACGCGTGGCTAGCGAATTCGAAGTTTCAAAATACAGCCGCATGCGGAAAGACCAATTGATTGACTCTATTAAGGCAGCACAGCAACTGCGTGGGCTAGCAGTAGAGCCTCGTCGCCTTGAGGCCAAAGAAACAGTAGAAGCAGCCAAGTTCAATGTAGGTCAGTCAGATTTGAGTAGTGAAGTGCTGGCGACCGTGGATGAGGGCTTGCCAGATTTGCCAGATGGCTATGGCGAGAGCCGCATTATGCTGCTGCCGCGCGATCCGCAGTGGGTCTATACCTATTGGGATGTGCCCAATTCGCATAAAGAGGAACTGCGACAGCAGGGTGGAATGCGGCTAGCGCTGCGGTTCTACGATGTGACGGATATTGACATCGCCGCTCAACGGCCCCATAGCTTGCAGCAGTACGAATGTGATGAGCTAGCGCGGGAGTGGTATTTGCCGGTGCCTGTGAGCGATCGCGACTATGTGGCAGAAATTGGCTACCTGTGTGCTGATGGGCGCTGGCTGCTATTGGCGCGATCGCCCTCGGTTCACGTGCCGCCCGTCTATCCCTCTGACTGGGTTGAAGACCAGTTTGTAACCGTCAGTTGGAAAGAAGAACTGCGCGGCAAGCAAGTGTATGAACTCGTGCCCCCCAGCAAGCGGGTCGCAGCCGAAACCACCGTCAGCGACGCTATCTATCGCGAAATCTTTGGGATGGCGCAAACGGCAGAGGCTCAACGGGTAGCCGGGTCGTTATATGGCTCTATGCAGCCGATCGCCGGGTCGGTGTCTGGCGCAGCACAGATGGTGGGGGCTCAGGCCGTCAGTTCCTACGTCTTTCCGTCGGGGGCAGGACTGTGGGCCGTACCTACCATGTCAGGGCTAACCATGTCAGGGGCAGGCTTTTCGGGATCTGCGCCGCCCGTGCGTCCCCGCAAGTTCTGGCTGATTGCCGATGCTGAGCTGATCGTCTATGGGGCAACCGAGCCCGATGCCACTGTCACCGTTGGCGGGCAGCCGATTCAACTCAGTCCCGACGGCACCTTCCGCTTCCAGATGTCGTTCCAGGATGGACTGATTGACTACCCCATCATGGCGGTAGCGGCAGATGGGGAGCAAAGCCGCTCTATCCATATGAAGTTCACGCGCGAAACGCCGGACAATAACACCAACACGAAAGAAGACGCCGTGTTGGAATGGTTGTCGTAACGATGACGTAACTCGGCCGCACCCTGCGTTCGTGTCCCTTACCTCCTCGCTCCCTGCTGCGGCAGGGGGCTTTTTTTTGGACTGAGCTAGTGTGCCATGATAAGAAAATAAAGACTGGACACGGCAGAGTCACGATGACGCCTGAAGACATTACACAATCCCTGCAATCTATGTTTGGCGATGCGGTGCAGGTGGCAGCGCCTGAATCGTGGCAGGTAGAGTTAGAAAATTTGCGATTGCTGGTGCTGCTGTCGGAGGATCAAAGCTGGGTGCGATCGCTCGTCTCTATAGCACCGGCAGAGGCTGCTCAGCCCTATCTGGCGCAGTTGCTAGAAGCCAATTTTGATGAGACTCAAGAGGTTCGCTATGCCCTGCATCAAGGGGTGCTGTGGGGCGTGTTTCAGCATAATGTAGCGAGTCTGTCTCCGGCAGATTTTCATGGGGCGATCGCCCGCCTCATCACGCTACAACAGCAGGGGCTAGAGGACAGCTTCGACCGCCTAGCCGAGGGGCAAGTTCGCCAGATCATCCGTGCAGCCAAGCAGCAGGGCCAAAGTCTAGATTCCACCCTGCAAACCCTACAGCGGTTTTATGATGAAGGCGTCATGGGAGGCACCGAGGCATCGGCGCAGGAGCGAGAACAAGTGCTCGACGCTTGGCGCTATCAGCTCGATCGCTTTTGGAATCAGGATTGATTGATCTATTGATTGCTCAGCGGCAATTGCCGCACTGCTTTTGGATTAAACTGCAGTCTGACTGGCAAACCGTTGAGGATTGCGGTCGAAGGTCAGTTATACAGCTTCAGTTATTGATTGGGACAGCCGTTGAGTCACATCTGTGCAGTGAGAGTCAAGTACCCTCCAGTTAGGTAAGGAGTAATTCTAATTGCGCCTGATAATAGTGATCATGTCAACGAGGGGAGTTGCCAAACTATGAAAATTGGGATTATCGGCAGTGGGAATATGGGACGCTCTCTGGGGGCGCTATGGGCAGAACAAGGTCACGCGGTTTTCTTCGGTGCTCGGACAAAAGAGAAAGGGCAGTCAGTCGCCACATTTGTTGAACGTGGTACGCAGGGTGGCACAAACGATGAAGCAGCAATTTTTGGTGATGTCCTGCTGTATACAGTACGAGGTGTAAATCCTGCCCAGGTGCTTACTTCAGTTGAAGTTCTATCTGGCAAAATCTTAATTGACTGCAACAATTTCGAGATTCCAGGGGGGTTCGAGTTTTCACCGATTGTGCAGTCACTTGCCGAAAAATTAGCTTCAGAAGTTCCCAATGCAAGGATTGTAAAAGCCTTTAATACAATGGCTCAGGAAGTTTTTGAACTTGCACCCAGACCACTCAAGGATTATCAAGTTTCCGTCTTTGTTTGTGCTGATGATACCGAAGCTCGTAAAGCGGTCATGCAATTAGCTGAGGATATCGGATTTGCTCCCGTTGACTGCGGAGAGTTACGTCATGCTCGTTTAGTTGAGGGATTAGGAGACTTTATCCGATTCATGATCATCGGTCAGTTACGAAATCCTTATGCCACTATTTCTGTTAATGTTTTGCCTTCAGCATCAGGGCAACGATTAGGTGGGCGGCAAGCATCTAACCTTTCATAGATGAGGAGCGCACACGCTGTATAACAATTCGCTTGGAGCGGACTGATGAAATATCTTGGTGTTGAATTCAAGGTCATTTTCAGCCGCTCAAGCGAACCGTTAACCGTCAAGACTACCCCTATTCAGGTGGCGCAGGTCGAAGGGTAGGATTGCTAGACCTGTCCGCTGAGCCAAGGGCTGGAAGTCCAAGGCTCAAAGCCGAAATCCTCTGAAGAGGATGCTCGTCTAGCCTCAAACCTCAGTCTGCTTCAGCAGACTTCAGCGGTAAGCTAACGTCAGTTTGGGTTAAGAGGGTTTTGGGGCATCGCGCGTCGCGCGATGCCCCAAAACCCTTAATGTGCCGTGCGCGACGCGCACGGCACATTAAGGGTTTGAGCTTATCCCGAACTCAGGTTAAGCTAGGGAGTTGACTCCCTGCTGTTGTGGCCGGAGCCCCCAACTCAGAGCCGTCCTGGGGGTTTCCCCGCATTGATTGGTTACCTTAACAAGGGTACTGTCAAGATTAAAACCAGACCTTAGAATCTGCTGCTGCCCTAAGAGACTTTCTGGTCGTTTGCTGTACCGTTCTCCGCAGACTGCTCAGCAGCTTTTTTTCTAGCAGACCGTTGGGTTCGAGATGACCTTCTTCCCTTGGCAGATGCGCTCCGCTTAGCAGACTGTCCGTTTTCGGGTGCCTGCTCCGCTTCTGATTCGTTAGGCTGCAACAGTTGATGGTAAAGAGCGTAGCGCCGCTCTGCATCAAGATAGAGCTGTCGTGTGCTGTCCCATTCGCTCAAGATTGCCTGCTCATTGTCACTCACGAGTTGGAGGAAATGCGTCATCGTCGTGCCTTTGGGCAATACATCCTTTATCAAGCTGCGCGTGACATGCAGATCTTGCAGATTCCCCAAGCTATCCTGCAAGCTTCTCAAGTCTTTCATCCAGGCTTTAAACGCAGCCCCATAAAAGGGGGCAAAAAACTCTGCCTGGTAGCGCACATGCTTACAGGCTTTGCGCAGATCATGCAGGATTGGCGCTGTCGCTTGGGAAAACTCAGCCGCTGGTAGCAGCCAGCCAGGATGCAGGAGCGATCGCGCCATTAGGGGCGTCAGCAAATCGGGTAAAAGCGTTTGCATGGGCATTTGGGCGATCGCCGTCACCCGAGGATGCATCAGCCAGTTTTCGTAAGCCGTTTTTAAATCTTGGTAGCGCGGCTTTGACAGCACCTCGGTAGAACCTGCAAGGGCTTTGCGACGCTGCTGCTGCAATTGGGCGATCGCCTCAGTCAAGTGGCGCTGCTCAGCCCCCGTTAGATGCGGCTGGTAATCGGTTTGCAACGAGTCAATCTGCACATCCAGATCGCGCAGTTTGCCCAGAACTTTGGTGAGCTTGCGCACCCGTTGCGCCTTAGCAGACTTGGGCAGCTCAATCGCATCTGCAAACACTTGCAGCACCGTATACAAGCGACGGCTTCCGACCCGCATTTGATGCAGATACTCTGGATCGCGATCCGCTACAACAGCCGCTTCTTGCTCCACCATATGGTGAAATTGCTCGTCAATCATCCGATGGGCAAATTCGCCCAAATTCATCTGCTGGATGGTCGAGGCAGGGACGCTTGCGGCGCCGCGCTGTTTTTTACTCATGGGCCTTGATAGAATTGATGCCCCTCATCGCTACCGTACTGATAGTTGCAATAACTCACCAGAATGGTTGGCGAGAAGAACGTTGTCAGAGCCTACCAGCATAATCTATTTAACTAAAGGTTAAACCCCTCTTAAGGTTATGGGCCGCTATTTGTAATATATAGATACTTTTGAGAGCTTCTTACCCGGTTAGAACTGCCCATTTGGGAACAGGATGAACGCGTGCTGTTCTAAAGTATCGTCTGTTCTAAAATGTCGAGGCCTACTATTCAGGGTATTGTGCGTCTATTGCTCAAACCGTCGCATCAAGTAAGCCACGCCAAAATCTCCATTGGGGTGCTGCGCCAGCTGATCTGCGAGGTCAAACACTTGATGAGCCAACTCTTCCCCTAGTTTTTCGACTGTGGCCCGGCGTTCTCGGTCGGCATATTCACGATCGCGCGATCGCATTTGCCAATCTGGGGTGAACAGGTGCTCCACCGCAACATGCAGCCCCAACTGCTCCAACACAGCCCACTCACCGCGATCGCACCAAATACCGCCACACTGCACACAGCGCTCTACATAAAACTGCGGCTTCACCCCAATGCGCGCTCGCGCAAGGTAGCTGCCACAGTCAGGGCATAGGCCACCCTGGGCGTCTTTAGGAGACGGCACATAGCCCACATCCAAATCAGCCGGAACTGGTTCTATTTCCCGAGACGGCAAGTCTTGTTGCCAGGATGTATAGTCTTCAATCGAGACCCAGGTGCCGTCGCAAGCTGAGCACTGGTGCGCAGCTAAATTTCCTGACAGCGTGATGGGGTGAAGTTGCTCTCCCTTGTCCTTTGGGCACTGCACGATGCGTCCTCCAAGCAATGGGATCTATTAAATCATCTTGGTGTTAGAACCTTCGCTTGGGCTAAGAAGGTTTTGGGGCACGGTGCGTTGCGTGCTGCGGCAAAACCCACAAGGTATAAGGTATTAAGCCATATCAAGCATTTAAGCGAATCTTAACTTGAAGCGGGTTGACCCATGGCTGCGGCCTGCGTGGAAGGCCCAAAATCTAATCCCCATTCTTCGGTGCATGCACCGAAGGATGGGGATTGAAACGGCTGTCCAACGCTCTGATTCAGCCCGTTATGCTCGGATGATACTCGGATGATGCTCAGATGCCGCCTAATCGCGCTTGAGGCGACGCAGCTCGTCTTGCAACTGCGCAACCTGGCGACGCAAATCCTCAGCGGCCTGCGACGTTGACCCTGTTTCTACCGATGGGGTTGTGCCTGTAGCGGGGGAAGTGGGCTGTGCAGCAGAACTGGTTGAGGCACCATCGATGGGTTCATCATCGGTGAGAATTTCGATGCGTCGTGGCTCTGATGGGGCTGAACTGGCATCAGGAGAAACGGGCTGTTGAGCACGCTGCATCATCTCTTCGACCATGCGCTTGGCCTCGTCTGCTGTAATTTCGCCCCGCGCCACCAGCTCATCTGCTAGCTTTTGGGCTTGCGATCGCACCTCAGCCAGGGTTCCGCCTGCCCGTTCGCCCGCATAAGACGCTAGGCCTACTCCTAAATAAAATGCTTTTTGCACTAGATTGCTAAAATCCGCCATGACAAACCTACTCCCCTTTATGCAGCGGCTGATGACACCTTTAGGATAAGGAAAAATTGCAACCATTGCCCATTACGGATATCCCCAGCGGTAGGTATGCCTGGCGGCGATCAGTCAGTAGGCTTAAGCAGGAGAGGGTTGCAGTGGCCCACGGGGCCGATTATGGCGGGGCAAGCAGATGCCGGGGAGGCTCATCCTCTCTATGCCCTAGCCTAACGGCAAAAGGGTCGTTTTGCGAGATGCCTCTTACCCACCCATAGGTTCCATTAGGTTCCATATAGATCTATATAGGTTGCAGAGGAATAGGTTGCAGAGGAACTATGCGGAATCGGCGCCGTGTGAGATAAATAAACAGATTGGCGCAGGGCTAGCAATTCTGTATGGTTGTGGTTGTGTGCAGGCTTTGCCGCTCAATGGACAGACCCAGCCCGTTCACGATGTGGCGTCGATGGGTCGGGCGATCGCCCCCAAGCGGTTTCTCCAACATTCTTCTAACCTCATTTTTTCAATCTTTAGTGTTATACAGGCGTTTGCCCTATGCCGTTTCCTAGAACCAGCGGACTGTTGCTGCATCCCACCTCGCTTTCTAGCCCCTATGGCATTGGCGATTTGGGGCCTAGCGCTTACGAATTTGTAGATTTTTTGTGGGCCAGTGGCCAGCGCTATTGGCAGGTATTGCCGCTAGGGCCGACGGGATACGGCAACTCACCCTACATGTGCTATAGCGCGATGACGGGCAACCCGCTGCTGATCAGCCTGGAACGGCTGAAAGAGGGTGGGCTGCTCGATGCGGCTGACCTGGCAGAGCTGCCCCCCTATCCCGGTGACTGGGTTGATTATGATGTCGTGCGGGAGACGAAGATGCCGCTGCTGCAACGGGCCGCAGCTCGGTTCAAACAGCAAGCCACGCCAGGGCAGTGGCAGGAGTTTGAGTTATTTTGCGCCAGCCGCTCGTTTTGGCTGAATGACTATGCCCTGTTTATGACGCTCAAAGCCGTGAATGGCGGCAGTAGCTGGCACACGTGGGATGGGGCGATCGCCCAGAGAGACCCAACCGCCCTAGAAGAGTGGCGACTCAAGCTAAGCGACGACATCTTTTGCCAGAAGTTTTTTCAGTTCGAGTTTTTTCATCAGTGGCAATTGCTCAAGCGCTACGCAAACCAGCGCCAGATCGACATTATTGGCGATATTCCGATCTATGTCGCGCATGATAGTGCCGATGTGTGGGCCTTTCCACATCTGTTCCACCTGGATCTGGAAACGGGCTTGCCCCAGCTCATGGCGGGTGTGCCGCCCGACTATTTCAGTGATACTGGGCAGCTTTGGGGCAACCCGGTGTATCACTGGGAGCGCATGCAAGCCACAGACTTTAAATGGTGGATTGAGCGATTTCAGGCAACGCTAGAATTTGTCGATATTGTGCGGATTGATCACTTTCGCGGCTTTTGCGCCTATTGGGCGGTGCCCCAAGGCGAAGAGACTGCCATGAATGGCGAGTGGCTCGAAGCGCCGGGAGTGGCGTTTTTTGAGAAACTGGAACAAACTCTGGGTCGGCTGCCCATCCTCGCTGAAGATCTGGGCGTAATTACGCCCGATGTAGAAGCCCTGCGGGATCGGTTTCAGTTTCCGGGGATGAAGGTGCTGCAATTTGCCTTTGGTGGCGACCTTGATAATCCGTTTTTGCCGTTCAACTTTGAACGCAACTTTGTGGTGTATACCGGCACCCACGACAACGATACGACGCTAGGCTGGTATGACCAGCTGCCCGAGCATGAGCGGCAAAACCTAGCGCAGTATCTCGGTCTGTGGTCGCCAGACACGGTGCATTGGGATCTCATTCGGCTGGCGATGAGTTCGGTGGCAAACCAGGCGATCGTCCCGCTGCAGGATGTGCTGGGGCTCGGCGGCGACTGCCGCATGAATTTTCCTGGCAAGCCGGAAGGCAACTGGGGCTGGCGTTTAAAGCCAGGGCAGTTGAATGGGGACTTGAGCGATCGCCTGCATCACCTCACGAGAATCTACGGACGCAACCCTCAATCCCGCCATGCTGAGGGCAATCCGCATCATCCCGACAACGCCTCATCGGACTAGCAGAACCGAAGGCTAGCGCCAAGTTCTGAAGCTTAAGTTCTAAAAGATGAGGGCGCGGTGTTCCAGAACCTTTGATGTGCTGTGCATGAGGCGTACGGCACATGCACAGCACATCGAAGGTTCGCTGCTATTGCGAGGTAACAGGCGTGTGGAGAGCAGGGGCGATCTCCGCAGCTCGTGCAGCCGACACGTTGATCACCTGAACTGCGCAGGCTTTAAGCTCAGGCTGGCGAGAATCAGGGCAGTCGATGGGATGGGTGAGGCTGTTGACCTCGGCATGGTCGGCCCAGAGAAAGCCCCAGTGCATCGGCGCAAACACGGTGCCAGGGGCAATGCCCCGAGTCACTTTAGCCGGAAACTGGGCAGAGCCTCGGCGCGATCGCACCTCCACCACATCCCCACCTTCAATGCCCAAGGCGGCAGCATCCCTCGGGTGAATCTCTAGAAACGGCTCGGGATGCATCTGGCGAATTTTCTCAATGTGGCCGGTGCGGGTTTGGGTGTGCCAGTGGCCGTATAGCCTGCCATTGGTGAAAATGAAGGGAAAGTCGGGATCAGGTGGTTCTGCCAACCCCCGCGCGTGCAGCGCGCCAAAGTTTGCTCGGCCATCAGCGGTGGCAAAGCGATGATCGGTATAGAGTCGGGTAGACGGGGGGGCTTCGGGGTCGGAGCGGGTCGCGGGGGCTGGCCACTGCTGGGGGCCGTCTGCCTTCAAGCGCTCATGGGTGATGTGGGTCATGGCGCAGGGGCGATCGCGCGTGAGCTGCACAAATTCGGCAAACACGTCAGCACTGGTGCTGAAGGAAAAATGCTCAGCAAAGCCCAAGCGACGCCCTACTTCAGCAAAAATTTCCCAATCGGGGCGGGCCTCACCCAGCGGTTCTTGAAACCCCTGACTTAGGGTGACCACCCGCTCGCTGTTGGTCATGCAGCCCGTTTTCTCGCTCCACTGGGCGGCGGGCAGCAGCAAGTGAGCGTAGGAGCTGGTTTCAGTCGGGTAGTAGGCATCTTGATACACCGTGAAGGGCGATCGCCCCAATGCCACTTTCACCCGCTCCAGATCTGGCAGGCTCACGACAGGGTTGGTTGCCGCAATCCACAAAAACTGAATATCGCCCGTTTCTAACCCTTCAATGGTGTCCCAAATGGTGCGACCTACGTGGGGCGAGATCTGCCCAGCAGGCAAGTTCCAGAAGGCTTCGACGGCGTGGCGATGCTCCGCCTGTTTGACCGAGCGGTAGCCGGGGAGCAGATGCGATAGGCCTCCGGCCTCGCGTCCGCCCATGGCATTGGGTTGCCCTGTGAGCGAAAACGGCCCCGCACCCGGCTTGCCAATCATCCCCGTCATCAGGTGCAGGTTAATAAGCGATCGCACCTTGGCCGTGCCCTCGCTCGACTGATTCACCCCCATCGACCAGAGCGACAGCGTAGCCTGCGATTCGGCCCAATAGAGGGCCGCCGTTTCCAACTCTGCCACCTCAATGCCGCAGCGCTGCGCTACCACATCGGGGGGATAGTGCTGCAAAACGGCCCGGTAGTCTTCAAACCCGTGCGTGTGCTGCTGAATGAACGCATCATCCACCACACCCCACTGCAGCAGCAGGTGGCCAATGCCGTTGAGCAGGTCAATATCCGTCCCCGGACGCAGGGCCAGATGCAGGTCAGCCGCCCCAGCCGTGGGCGTGCGTCGGGGGTCGGCCACAATCATCTTGACCTGGGGATTGGCCTTGTGATGCTTGCGCAGGCGGTTGAAAATGATGGGGTGGCACTCAGCGGTGTTGGTACCGATCAAAAAGGCGCAGTCGGTCAGTTCTAAATCGTCGTAGCAGCAGGGCGGGCCATCGGCCCCCAGACTCTGGATATAGCCCGACACGGCAGACGACATGCACAGCCGCGAATTAGCGTCAAAGTTGTTCGTGCCCAGACAGCCCTTCACCAGCTTCTGAGCTACGTAATAGTCTTCGGTCTGAAACTGCCCCGAGCCGTAGACGGCGATCGCATCCTTGCCAAACACCTGCTGCGTCGTTTGAATGCTCGTCGCCACCCGATCCAGCGCCTCATCCCAGCTGATGGGGTGAAAGGTTTGCTCTAGCGTCTCTCGATAGAGGGGCTGCAGCAGCCGATTTTGGTGGATGGCGTCTAGCACCGTTGCCCCCTTAATGCACACCATCCCCTGACTGGAAGGATGGGCGCGATCGCCCCGAATCTTCCAGCCGGGGGTGCCATCACGCTGCGCTGTTGGCATGGCCTCTAGGCCACACCCCACGCCGCAATAGGGGCAAACGGTTTTAATACAGTCCACGGTCATAGGGGTTGAGTACGTCGGGCTAAGATGCGATGGCTAGATGCAATGTTAAAGGGCGCAACCGGGTGAAGATCCAAACCGGCTGAGTTCTTCTGCTCCAAGTCGTCGCCTTGTTGAGAGGGCTGTGGGATTGCGAGATGGGGAGATGAATCTAGCTTTCGCCGTCTTTGGGGATGGGCAAACCGCCACTCGCCCATGCCCAAAGTCATGCCGTGACTCCGTCCCCACTGTTGTCTAGTCGTCGTCGTGAGCAAAGCGATGGAAGAGGAAATCGAGCACGTAGTTACGCAGCTCGTAGAATTTCGGATCTTCCATGAGTCGAGTGCGATCGCGCGGACGGGCAAAGGGAATCTCCAACACTTCGCCGATCGTTGCAGAGGGGCCGTTGGTCATCATTACCAGGCGATCGGCCAAGAACAGCGCCTCGTCGATGTCGTGGGTGATCATGAGCACCGTCACCTGGTTGTCAGTCCAGATTTTGAGCAGCTCCTCTTGCAGTTCCTCTTTGGTGATGGCGTCGAGCGCCCCAAAGGGTTCGTCGAGGATCAGCACCTTAGGGCAGATGGAGAGGGCACGAGCGATCGCCACCCGCTGCTTCATTCCGCCGGAGAGCTGGGCTGGGCGCTTGTTGGCGGCTTCGGTCAGGCCCACCATAGCCAGGGCATCGTGGACGATCTGCAATTTCTCAGCTTTGGGCTTTTTAGGAGAAACCGCATCCACCGCCAAATACACATTGTCAGAGGCACTCTTCCACGGCAGCAGGGCGTAGTTTTGAAACACCATCATGCGGTCGGGGCCTGGGTCAACAATGCGCTGAGACTCAAGCAGCACCTCGCCTTCGGTGGGGCTGAGAAAGCCCGCCACCATGTTGAGCAGGGTCGATTTGCCACAGCCCGAATGCCCAATCAGGCAGATGAAATCTCCCTCGTTGACGGTGAGGTTAATGTTCTCCAGAATGGGAAAGTCACCCTTGGAGGTGACAAAGGTTTTGGACACATCGCGAATTTCCAAAAAGCTTTGCTGAGTGGTCGGTTGAGAGGTTTTTACCTCGGTCTGGGTCATGGTGATAGCTTGCATGAGGTTTAGGAGTAAGGGGTAGAAGAAATAGGGAGAATAGCCGGGGCAAAGGCAGTCGCGGTGCGGTGCCTCGCGAGGACTATTCGTCCCTATGCAGCAACGGGAGTTCCTTGATTAAGCTTGATTTCTTCGACCCGCACGTCGCGCTTAATGGCCAACCCGTTTAGGTAGTGAATCGGATCGTCGGGATTAAAGACGGTGCCATCGGCCAGGGTAACGGGGGAGCGATCGCGGATCAGATGCGGTACGCCCAAGTCATGCACGGCACGGTCAAATACATCGATGCGCCGCACATGGGTTAGCACTTCTTGCCAGTTGCGGGGGAAAGGCACCACACCCCAGCGGGCAAGCTGGGTCAGCATCCACAAATCTTCTACCGCGTCTGGGCAGTTGGTTTTGTTCACAAAGAACTGGTTAAACGGCAACAGCGGCACCGGCTCGTCTCCAGTGCCATAGTTATACGGGTCAATGAAGCCAGGGCGAGTGTATGCTGGCTCAGAGCCGATATATTGGGGCTGACAAATCAGCCCCAGAATCTCCTCACGGTTGCGGCGATCGTCGCAATATTGGCAGGCTTCGATCAGAGCCTTGACAAGTGCTAAATGGGTTTCGGGATATTGCTCAGCCCAGGCATCGCGCACGCCCAGCACCTTTTCGCAATGCCCGTTCCAAATGTCTAAATCGGTCGCAATGACAAAACCAATGCCCTCATGCACCGCGCGGGAGTTCCACGGTTCGCCCGCGCAATAGCCGTCGATATTGCCTGCTTTGAGGTTTGACACCATCTGCGCCGGGGAAATGGTGGTGAGGGTGACATCGCGATCAGGGTCGATGCCCGCCGACGCCAGCCAGTGTCGCAGCATGAGGTTATGCATCGACGAGGGGTGCACTATCCCCAGCGTGTGGGTGGTATCAGGGGTGCGGTCAAGGTAGGCTTTGAAGTCTTCTAGGGTACGGATGCCTTCATTATGGAAGCGCTTGCCTAGGGTGATGGCGTTGCCGTTGCGGGATAGGGTGAGTGCAGTCACGACAGGGATAGGGGACATGTTCCCCAGTCCCAGGGTAAGCGCTAGAGGCATCCCGGCCACCACGGCGGCCCCATCAAGGCGATCGCTCGTCAGCCCTTCGGCGATCGCCTTCCAGCTGGGTTCGCGGCTGAGGGTCACCTGCTCTAGCCCATACTTTTCAAAAAAGCCCTTCTCTTTGGCGACCACGAGGGGCGCACAGTCGGTCAGCGGCACAAACCCGAGGTTCAGATTTACCTTTTCTAAACCGTTGCGGGCGATCGCCACCGATGGCGCCGCCTGCTTACGTCGCGACAGCCGCTTCTGCTGATTGAGGAAGTAGATCATCTCATTCCGCAGGCTGTAATAGTTGGGATGGTTCACCACCTCTAGCCGATGGCGAGGCCGTGGAATTGGCACCTCCAAGATTTGCCCGATCTGGGCCGCGGGGCCATTGGTCAGCATCACAATGCGATCGCTCAGCAGCAGTGCCTCATCTACATCGTGGGTCACCATCAAACAGGTCACGCCACTCTCCTGGCAGATCTGCATCAGTCGTTCTTGCAGGTTGCCTCGGGTGAGCGCATCCAGTGCGCCAAAGGGCTCATCCAGCAGCAGCAGCTTGGGACGTAGCGCTAGGGCGCGGGCGATCGCCACCCGCTGTTTCATGCCACCCGACAGCTCAGCGGGCAGCTTCTCAGCCGCATGACTCAACCCCACCAGGTTGATGTGCTCTTCAACCACCGCCTTGCGCTCGTCCTTCGATAGCTTTTTCAACGCCGCATCTACGGCCAGGGAAATGTTCTGGCGCACCGTTTTCCACGGCAGCAGGGAGTAGTTTTGAAACACCACCATGCGGTCGGGGCCGGGTTCATTCACCTCTTTGCCTTCTAGCACAATGCCACCCGTGCTCGCTCGATCCAGCCCGGCCACAATGTTGAGCAGGGTTGATTTGCCACAGCCTGAGTGCCCAATCAGCGACACAAACTCGCCTTGCTGAATGTCGAGAGAGATGTTGCGGAGCGCAATGTAGCGATCGCCCCCCGCCAGTGGAAATTCTTTATCAACGTGGTCAATTTCAACAAAGGCTCTCATGGGTGTCTCCTAGGGATGATGGGCGGTGATGGGCGATCGTCAACTATTTCTGGTCTGCCGAGGCCACAAACGAGCCAGCCCAATTCACCAGTTTGTCGAGCATCAGCCCCACAATGCCGATATACAGCAGCGCAATGATAATGTCGCTAATGCGCGAGTTGTTCCACGCATCCCAAATAAAGAACCCAATGCCCACACCGCCAATCAGCATTTCTGCAGCCACAATCGCCAGCCACGATAGACCAATGCCAATGCGCAGGCCGGTAAAAATGTAGGGCATGCTAGCAGGCAGCAAAATTGTGAAGAAGTACTGCATCTTCGACAGCCGCAGCACCTTTGCCACGTTGTTATAGTCTTGGGGAATTTGGCGCACCCCTTCAGCGGTGTTAATAATGATGGGCCACACCGCGGTGACAAAAATCACGAAGATGGCCGAGGGCTGCGCCTGCTGAAACGCCGCCAGCGAAATGGGCAGCCAGGCCAGCGGCGGCACCGTCCGCAGCACTTGAAAGATGGGGTCGAGCGCAAGGTGCATGAGGCGGCTCGCACCGGTCAAAATGCCCAGCCCAATGCCTACAATAGCGGCTAAGGTAAAGCCAATGGCCACCCGTCCCAGACTGGCCCAAATTTGAATGAACAAGCCTTTGTCGGTGCCGCCGTTGTCATAGAGCGGGTCAATAATCAGCTCCCAGGTTTCCTGCACGGTTTTGATCGGGCTGGGCAGGTTGGCAGTGGGCGATGAGGTAAACATCTGCCACACCAGCAAAAATAGGACGATGGCGATCGCCGGAGGAATCATTCGCTGAAGCACCTTCAGCACTTGGTCGATAATTGCGTTGGTCTGGGGGCGACCCACACCGCGAGTAGCCTGTGCTGTCATGGTCTGTCTCCTCTGGTTGCTGCAAGGACTGTGAACAGGGCGATGGAATTCGGGTCTGTTGGTCTGCTTAGGACTAGAACGATGCCTGCTGCTCGATGTCTGCTAGACAACAGCTGCAAAATCGTCTGCTGAACTGGGTAACTGTAGCGCGGATACAGGCTGGTTCTAGGTCAGAGATGAGGTCTTGAGGATAATTCAGCCTGTCGCTCAGGCTTCATGCAAGACCTCATTCCCCTTAGAGAGTCGTCAGGAGGCGGGTGAGGGGCGATCGCCCCCCAAGTCCGGCGCTACGCCTTCTTAATGGCGACCGCATCCAGATAGGCCATTGGATTTTCGGGATCAAATTCAATGCCGTCAAAGAAGGTTTCAACCCCGCGAGAGGTGCTGTCAGGAATTGCTGCCTCTTGCCCAAGGGCCGTCGCCGCCTCTTTCCACAAATCTTCTCGGTTCACCTGATCCACCAACGCCACAATGTCAGTGTCGGCAGGCAGGTAGCCCCAGCGCATATTCTCCGTCAAGAACCACAAGTCATGACTCTTAAAGGGATAGGAAATACTGTCATCCCAGAACTTCATCACATGCTCGCTGCTCTGCTCAACTCGGCCATCACCAAAGTCAAACGTGCCCTTAGCGCGATCTTCAATGTCAGCAGCAGGCACGTTAAACCAAGCCCGCTTGGATAGAATGGTTGCCATTTCCGTCTTGTTTTCGGCTTGTTCACACCACATCTGAGCCTCTTGCACGGCCATCAGTAGCGCCTTTGCAGCATTGGGGTTTTGCTCAACCCAGTCGGCGCGAACCGACAATGCCTTCTCGGGATGGTTGTTCCACAACTGCCCGGTAGTCACCGCCGAATAGCCCACGCCCTGGCTAATCAACTGGGCGTTCCACGGCTCACCCACACAAAAGGCATCCATCGTCCCCGTCTTCATGTTGGCGACCATCTGGGGCGGGGGCACCACAATCGTCGAGACATCCGTATCGGGGTTAATGCCGCCTGCAGCCAACCAGTAGCGCATCCACAGGTCGTGGGTGCCACCGGGGAACGTCACCGCAAACTTCATCTGGTCGCCCGCAGCTTTAGCCTGCTCCACGTTATCCATCAGCAGGGAGCTATCGAGCTGCACGCCCAGCTCTTTATACTTCTCGGCAACCGAGATACCCTGCCCGTCCACATTTAGCCGCGCCAGAATATTCATCGGCACTTGGCGACCATCGGTAATGGCACCCGTGGTCATCAGGTAAGGCATGGGAGTGAGGATGTGCGCCCCGTCAATGCCACCGCCGCCAGAGCCCAGCACTAGGTTGTCGCGGGTGGTGCCCCAAGAGGCTTGCTTGAGCACTTCTACATCCGGCATGCCGTATTTGGCGAATATGCCTTTTTCTTTGGCAATAATTAGCGGTGCCGAATCTGTCAGCGCAATAAAGCCAAGCTTGGCGGTTGTCACTTCGGGTGTGGGCCCCTCAGCCACGGGGCCGGGAGCGGCAGCACTTGATGTGGTTTCAGTCGGGGCTTCAGAGCCGCCGCTACAGCTATTGAGCAGCAGCGTTGCAGCCGTGGTGGCGCTGGCGGTAAACAAGAATTTGCGACGAGACAGTTGAGACATAGGGAAAACCCTCCGTGATAGCGGCTGTGATCAGTGAGTGAATCGTAAACTTAGTCAAATGTGAGCCATTGGGCGCTAACCAAACTCAGATCAACTGATGCATTTAATCGTGAATAACGGGAATAATATGAACCTTGAACTAAGCTCCGAATCTGGAATGCAAGCCGGTGTAGGTCGCGATATTTCCTCAGGCGGATGAAGTAGGCATTTCGGGCGATCGCCCAGCATCTGAGTAAGCGAACCCGTGCAGCAAAACCACATCAGGTCGCTGCATGACAAACCCAACCCTAAATCGTGAACATTGCTGAGAACCTTAGCAGGCGCTAGGCCCCTTAGCGGGCGATCGCGCCCGCAGTCTTTCTGCCCTATCCCGGAGCAGCAGCCGTCTTTGGCTGTGCCCCAAATTGATCAACCAAAATCGACCGCAGCACAGGCTTCAACTCCTCACAGGGCACCGCCTTTTGCACACAGGTTCCAAGCTGAGCATCTTTGCCCACCTTGCCACCCATATAGATATCTACGGCATCCAGCGTTTTGCCCTCGCGGCGGGTTTTCGTGCCCATCAAACCAATATCGGCCACTTGGGGCTGTCCGCAAGAATTGGGGCACCCCGTCCAGTGAATCCGAACCGGAGTAGAGACCGTCAACTCTTGCTCCAGCTCATGAATCAGCGCCACCGCGCGATTCTTTGTCTCAATCAGGGCAAAGTTGCAAAACTGAGCCCCCGTGCAAGACACCAACCCACGAGCTAATGCGGTAGGGGCAACAGCAAACCGTGTGAGCAGCGGCTCTTGCAACAGCGCCTCAAGGCGAGAATCAGAAACATTGGGGATAATCAGATTCTGCTCAACCGTCAGGCGAATTTCGCCACTGCCGTAAACCTCGGCGATGCGTGCCACATCGAACATATCGGGGGCATACAGCCGCCCCACGGGAATATGCAGCCCCACATAGCTCAGCCCCGACTGCTTTTGCCCATAGACGCCAATGTGATCGCGCTTGTCCCAAAGGATTTCATCTTTGGCGGCAGCGGGCTGCAAGGTCTGCCCCAACTGCTGCTCTACCGCAGCCCGAAATGCCTCCATCCCCCAATGGTCGATCAGCCACATCAGCCGAGCCTTTTGGCGATTGGCCCGCAGCCCGTGGTCACGATACACCGTGAGAATGGCCTCACACAAACCCACCACATCCTGCGGCTCGACCCAGGCATTGAGCGGCACTGCCGCCTCGCAGCGCTTGGCCGAGAAGAACCCCCCCACCAGCACATTGAACCCTAGGCGATCGCCCACATAGGCTGGCACAAAGGCAATGTCGTTGATTTCGGCATGAACAGAGTTGTCGCGGCATCCGGCGATCGCAATGTTGAACTTGCGGGGCAGGTTGGTAAACGACGGGTTGCCCTCGCCGTGGTTGGTGATCATGTCTTGCACATCGCGAACCAAGTCGCGTGTGTCAATCAGCTCATCCGCATCAATCCCTGCAACCGGCGATCCGGTGATGTTCCGCACATTGTCCATGCCCGACTGCACACTGGTCATGCCCGCATCCTTCAATCGCTGAAAGATATCGGGAATGTCCTCTAGACGAATGCCGCGCAGTTGCAGATTCTGTCGCGTGGTGATATCGGCGTTGCCGTCTTCTCCATAGCGCTGCACGATCTCTGCCAGCACTCGCATCTGCTCACTGGTCAGAATGCCACTGGGCATTCTCATCCGCAGCATGAACTTGCCGGGCGTCACAGGGCGAAAGAAGATGCCCAACCACTTCAGTCGATGGTCGCGGTCAGTGGCATCCATCGCTTCCCAACCAATCTGGGCAAACTGATCCAACTCATGGCGCACCTCAAGGCCATCTTTTTCGGCCTTAAGCTTTTCAAATTTATTGAGGGCTACTTCAGAAGAAACGGTGCTCGTCATATACTTGACCGTATTGCATGTCAGAGAAGGGAACTTGCAGGCTTGTTTAGTAGTGGCTGCCGCTAGAAAAAGTAACTTTCAGTAGCTGCACCCTTGCCGAACGTTCTTGCAGCCCCTTCCTTTTTTAATTAACCCAACGTTAAGCGGAACAACAAGGCAATTTCGTATTAGCGGTTACAAAATATTGCAAGCGGCTCCACAGCTGCATCAGCGTGATGCAATATCTACATATTTCCGCCGTGCGATCGCTGTTTAGCTGTGACAGAGGATGCATCCCACTTTTGTAACCCTCACCCTTGTATCTTAAGAACCAGGGGGGGCTACTGCTTATACACAATCTTGGCCCTCATCCCCTCAGTCCCCCTCTCCCAAAAATGGGCGAGGGGGAGGCCAGACAAGGCTTTCCGGCTCCCCTTCTCCCAGAACGGGAGAAAGGGCTGGGGGATGAGGGCAAACTTGCAAAACTGGGATGCACTCTGACAAGATGCATACAAGCCATAGGTCTATCCGAGATGCGGTCTGTCTTTGGCACTGACCCAATGATTAGAAATTCTCAGTATTGGCTCTCCCTGTTAGCGTTATCAGCCTCTCTAAGCGTGACCGGGTTGCCGATTCACATCACACCTTTGAGCCCTGTTGCATGAGTGACTTTAATAGCGACCTGAATAGCAACCTGTTAGATAGCGATTTAGGACAGCGCCAGCAGCTTGAGCGACTGCTGCAGCGGGCAGAAACCTCTGCCCATATTGAAGATTGGTTCTCAGTGGTGCAGCATCTGCATCAGGGAATGCTAATGCTCGATGCGGTATTGGAGCAGGAATCCAGGACGGAGGCCACACCTTCATCTGCCGTCGCAGAGGCATGGGAGCGATCGCTTGACTTAGCGCTGCGGGTGCTGGATGATGGCGAGTTTCAAGATCGGTGGGACATCGGCAATCTGCTAGTGACGCTGAGCAAGCTGGCTCCCCATCGGGCAGACGCAGTGATTCAGCCGTTAATGCAGCGATTGCAGCAGTCTCAAGACGCCTCCCCAGACGATCCCCAAGACGACACTGACGTGCAGTGGTTTGCGGCTCGCATTCTCGGAAAATTTCAGCAGCCTGCCGTATTAGACACACTGGTGCAGGTTATATGTGACTCGCCGCGTGATGAGCTGACAGATGTAGCCGCTCAAGCTCTCTCTGGGTTTGGAGAATCGGCAGTAGCAGCGCTGGCGGCACTGCTGCGGCAGCCCAAGACTCGCAGACTAGCGACCAAAACGTTGACGCAGGTACAGCACCCAGCAGCCATTGAGCCGCTGCTCTCGGTTGTGGACGATGATGATTCCCAGGTTCGGGCTATGGCGCTGTCTGCCCTCAGCCGGTTTAGAGATCCGCGCGTGATCCCGCTACTGCTGCAAGCGTTGCAAGATCCAGCAAGCCAAGTGCGCCAGACGGCTGTGGCAGATTTGAGCGCTTGGGTCGGCGTATGCACCACCATAGACTGGATCGGCGTAATGCAGCCGCTCCTTTGGGATAGCGCCAGCACTGTGCGCCAGCAAGCCGTGATGACGCTGGGGCGCGTGGGTACGGCAACCGCCGTTAATGAATTGTACTGGGCGTTTATGCAGCCGCCGCAGGATGGGGTAATGCGCGTCTGTATCGTGCGGGCGCTGGGGTGGATCAATACGGCTGCGGCGTTAGAGGTGCTGGTAGCGCTGACAGATCCAGGAATTGAAATGGCGCAAGAGGTTTTGCTGGAGCTGATTGCCGCTTTGGGACGCGTTCGCGAACCACGCCTCACGCTCTTGGCGTTTCGGGGTTTGCAGCAGGTTTTGACCGCTCAGGATAATCAGGGGCGATCGCCCTTAATCAAACAGGCTGTGGCGCAAGAACTGGGGCAGTTAGGCGAGCCTGCCGCGCTGGATGTGCTGGTAGATTTAGCCGCTGATCCCAATATGATCGTGAAACTGCACGCAGTCGCAGCGCTCAAAAAGTTGGATGCGTTGGTGGCTCATCAGCGCCTTTTGGACTTGGCCGAAGACGCGAGCCAGTCGGGACTAGTGCGCCAGCAGGCGGCGATCGCCCTCCAAGAGTGGTGTTAGCGATCGCCCCGGGGCTGCCCTAGGGTTGTGATATAGAGCACGGCCTCGTCAGCGGGGATGCCCAATACCTCGTTGACCTGGGCGTCGAAAAAGCCGCCAATCCCGCTGACGCCCAAATCAAGATGAATGGCGGCCAGATTGAGCCGTTGCGCTAGATGGCCCGCATCCAGATGTAAATATCGATACGCGCGATCGCCATGCTGAGCCACGGCTGCAGCTAAATCTGCCGTGTGAAACACAACCGCCGCCGCATCGCGCCCCAAGTCTTGCCCCAGACACAGCCGATGCAGCTCTTGCCGAAAGTTCTTAAACCGAATTTGGCGCAGCTCTTGCGCCTTTGGTGCGTAGTAGTAGCACCCTTCCTCCAGCCCATCCACCCCAGAAATCGCCACAAAGGTTTCAATCAGGTTGAGATCACAATAGTCGGGCTGGCGGTCTAATCCTTGTTCTGAATAGGCCTGAGGTTGATAGGTAAAATTCAACATCTGCCACAGATGCTCTAGCAAAATGCTGCCGCCGCTATAGGCGCGGGTAGAGCGACGTTTGAGCATGGTTTTTTCTAGCCCGTTGAGGCGATCGCCCCAATCCATCGGCAAACTCTGGGTCGGCACCTTTAGGCAAAACGGAAAGTTGTATTTATCATCGGGAATCATCGGCTCCTGCTTGGGATCGGGCAGCGTAGCCTCTTTCCTAATAGGTTTGTAAACCAGATTTTGCTCTAGGGTGATCTGGGTTGCTTGGTGTAAGTAGCTCAGCAGTTCACCATCGACCAAGCTGGGATAGGGCTGAGGTGGGGGCGAGGGCAGCGTCGTGGGGCTGGGGGGCAAGTTTTGACTCACTTCTAGCACATCCGCTAAGGCCAGAACGGCGATCGCCCCTTCCTGCTCTGCATCCAGATACAGCAGGCGATTGATGGCCGTATCCACAAAGCCACCAATCAAGTGCGGCCGAATATCGCTAATCGCGCTTGCCAACTCAAGATTGCCCAGCAGATGTCCAGTATCCAAACAAATGCGGCGATAGGCACGGTCTTGATAGCGCCAGGCCGAGCGAAAGAAGACGGCGGTCGTCACCAGCGCCATATGGGTATGCTCTAGGGTCGGGTGCCACAGACAGGCCTCTTGCAGCCCCATCCACACATGGTCTTCCCAAAAGTGCAGCAGCGAGTGGGACTGCGGCTCGTAATGATATAGCCCAGCAGGCAGCAGCGGTGTGCCCCGCGAGACGAGATAAATTTCTGCAGGATACAGCCCGCCAGCGGAGGGTGCCGCCCGTAAGTAAACGGGATCCCCATTCATCAGCACGGCTTTAAGGGTGAGCCCATAGCTGCAAAAGAGCAGCCGCGACAGCCGCCGCCATTGCCAGTCTAAGTCGACCGGATTGGGATCACTAGACAGGTAGGGTTTGAGGTCATAGCGGGTGCCAATTTTGTAATCTTTGAAGGGAATGGGCTGCTTGCTCCAGTCAATGGCAGCAGCCTTGCGTGACAAAGACTCAGGGCTGTATTTGGTGCGTTCATGAAAGTGCTGTGAAATGGAACCAGAATCCTTTGTCATAGCTGCCTTTATGCACTCAAAATTACCGCCCGCCACCCTTATCTTGGCATTCCCAACTCAAAATCGGTATGGCTGTCTCAAAGTCTTGATGTAACGTTCGCTTGAGTTCAGGTCAGGTCAAGAACAGGTACGCGGCGCGGCGTCCTTCCCCGGAATAAATGCGCACGGTGCATCTAGATGGGGTGCTAATCCTGAGTTCAGATGATTGCCGGTGCTGATTGCAATGCGTTATTGAAACGTGTTATTGCAATGCGTCTGTCACCCACTGTTTGAGGGTGGTCACCACATCCTCTATGGGAATATCTTGGGATGCCTTGCTGGCGCGCTGCACCACTTCAACCTTCCCATCTTTGAGCGATCGCCCCGTCACCACGCGGTAGGGAATGCCTACTAGTTCTGCATCTTTAAACTTCACTCCGGCGCGTTCATCTCGGTCATCTAGCAGGGTTTCGACTCCTGCTGCATTCAGGTCGGCATAAAGCGTTTCGGCAGTGGACACCTGGGTAGCGTCGCTGATGTTGGGAATGACGACGATGGCATGATAGGGGGCGATCGCCACGGGCCAAATAATGCCATCCTTATCGTGGTTTTGCTCCACCGCTGCTTGGGCCAACCGCGACACGCCCACGCCATAGCAGCCCATCACAAAGGGTTTTTCTTCGCCCTGCTCATTGGTATAGGTGGCTCCCATCCGGGTGGAATATTTGGTGCCCAGTTGAAAGATGTGCCCCACCTCAATGCCCCGCGCACTTTTTAGCTCTTGGCTGGGATCATGCACTGCGCGATCGCCCGGTCGCGCTTTCCGCACATCCACAATGCGCTCCGGCTTGGGAAACTCTGCCCCCCAGTTGCCCCCAACCGTATGAAACCCCGACTCATTTGACCCGGTGACAAAGTTCGTGAGTTCCGCCGCCGTTTGGTCGAGCAGCCGCAAAAACTTGGGATGGACAGATTTGCTAGACACAATATAGTCATCCTCCAGCCCTGGAGAAATGTAGCCCAGCGGCAGCGGCTTTGCCGCCCATTTTTTCTGCGCCTCGGCATCGGGCACCGTCAGCGCCAGCAGCGTACTAGCGCCAAATTGGGGGGCGACCCGCACCAGTTCATTGGTCAGCTTCACCTCGTTTACATCCTGGTCGCCACGAATGCTCACCAGCACCAGCACCGTTAGCCCGGTGTCATATACGGCCTGATACAGCACGTTTTTTACAATTTGAGTGGGGGAGCACTTGAGAAGAGCGGCCAAGGTGCCAATTGTAGGAGTGTTCGGCGTATCTAGCGTCTCAAAGGTGGTAAAGGAGGACGGCACTGCATCCATCGGCAGAGACACGGCCTTCTCGGTATTGGCCGAATATTGCTCATCCTCGGTAAACAGAATCTCATCTTCCCCCGCCTCTGCCAGCACCATAAACTCCTGAGAGCCAGAGCCACCAATGGCCCCCGAGTCGGCGTCTACAGGACGAAACTTCAGCCCAGTACGGGTAAACATGTTGCGGTAGGCGCGATCCATGTCCCGATAGGTTTCTTTGAGGCTTTCCTCGCTGGTGTGGAAGGAATAGCCGTCTTTCATAATGAACTCACGCCCGCGCATGAGGCCAAAGCGAGGCCGAATTTCGTCGCGAAACTTTGTTTGAATTTGATAGAGGTGCATCGGCAACTGACGATAGGAGCGGATCATGTCGCGGGCGATCGCCGTAATCACCTCTTCATGGGTTGGCCCTAGAGACACCTCGCGCTTTTGCCGATCGGTAAAGGCAAACATAATGCCTTCTGCTTGGGTATAGGTATCCCACCGCCCAGACTCCTTCCACAGCTCCGATGGCTGCAGCGCGGGCAGCAGCACTTCCTGTGCGCCTGTGGCATTCATCTCTTCTCGCACAATCTGCGACACCTTTTGCAGCACCCGCCACATCAGCGGCAAGTAGCCATAGACGCCGCTGGCAATGCGCCGAATGTAGCCTGCCCGCAGCAATAGCTTGTGGCTGGGAATTTCTGCCTCGGCGGGGTCTTCGCGCAGGGTAACAAACAGCATTTGAGACAGTCGCATTGCCCAGTCGTCCTTCTTAATTTATCAGTACGGGATCTATCAGTACGGGGTCGGTGATGTGTTCTTAGTCTATCGGAGTCTGTCAGACAGTTTACCGGAGAGGCGGGTAGTTTTTGGGTCGAGCCGACTGTTCCTGACGGGTGCGGGCATAGACCCGCAGATAATGGGCATTCTAGAAGCGCCATTGATGCGTCAATTTTATGGAATGGAACCGTTGGCAGAGCGTGGGGTTGGGAGAGCGCGATCGCCTGCCCGAGGCGTCTGGTATTTACGTGATTGCAGATAGTTATGATCAGGTCTGGTATGTGGGCAAAGCCCAAAACCTGCGGCTTCGCTGGTTAGGAAAGGGGCACCACCGCTATGCCCAACTGATGCGAAAAAACAAGACGCTGCGCTATCGCATTTATTGGACGCTTGTTTCTCTGGAGTGGTTGCAGGCCAAAGAAGTGGATTACATTAATGCATTCAAACCCGCATTAAATGGCAGCAAAGTCAAACCCTATTTGCCTCAAAAGCCTCAAGCTGAGCAGGAAATGAAACGGTTGCTGAGAGTGCTCAATCGGCTCACATCAGCCTTTCCGGTGGTGCGCTCTGTAGTGGTTGGACAATACACTGAGGCCAATTATCTACATTTTTTACTGGTGGTTAATCTTCATGATTGTATTCTTTTGTCTAAATCGAGAAACCAGCGGGCGATCGCCATCCGGCAAGCATGGAGCAATTTTCAGTCCTACTGTGGCAGAGATGAACAAACCTATAGATCTATGTTTGGAGGAAGGTTGACTGCTAAGAACTACTGCCTGGATTTTTTAGTTATTCCCAAGCTTATCTTCTTTCTAGAGCAAGAAATTATCCAGAAAACTGCTTATTTGGAAACCGTAGAATTACTCGGTGTTGGGATCAAAACGCTTCCGTCTTTATCTATGTTGGATGGATTGAAGTTACGGGAAGAATCTATGGATGTAGATTCTGCGGGTAGGCGATCGCTCTTTGACGTTGCCTATTTGCAATACCAACGAAATCATTTATCTTCATTGACCCATTCAGGCAACTTTTAATTGAGTTTCATCGTCCCTTTCTCAAAGGGTTGTATGGAAACTCGAGTATCCCATTCTCAATCTTTTAAACAAGGGTTCACGTGCTATGAAAACATCTATTATTCGGGTCTTGATGGCGTCTGGCTGTTTGCTACTGCCGATGGTGCTGCCGCAGGAAGCAGTAGCGCAACGCGTGGTAGACATCGCGCCTGCATCTGATAGCGCCACGGCTCGGCCCGATGCATCTATTTCGGGACAGTTCGACACCGTGGGGACGCCCGAGGTAGATCCGGCGTCGGTGCGGATCTTTGTCAACAATGTGGATGTGACCGCCAACAGCACGATCACATCTCGCTTCTTTAGCTATCGACCGACACAGCCCTTTGCGCCGGGTGCGGTGCGGGTGCGGGTCGAGTATCGCAATGTGAGTGGTCAATCTCGCTCGTCAACCTGGATGTTTACCGTTCAGCCGCAGGTTGCCATTCAGCTCAACTCAGTCACCCACAATGCCGTCACACCGCTGACCACGGGCGCAACTTTCTCAGTTACGCTCAATGGCACACCCGGGGGGCAGGCGGCTATCCTACTCGTTGAGGATGGGCAAGCGGTGCGGGAGTTGACCGCCCGCGAAACCTCATCGGGAGTGTATACAGCAAGCGTGCGTGTTGGGGCGGGCGATCGCCTGAATGAAGCTGTCGTCATCGGTCGTCTGCGGGGACAGGGGCAGACGGTGTATGGGGCGGCGAGTCAGGCGGCGGCCTTTAACGTGGCGTCTGCACCCCAGCCCGTGAGTCCTACGCCAGTGCCCGAACCCGAACCCGTTTTCGAGCTGCGGCCTCGGTTCACCAGCCATCAAGAGGGCGATCGCGTGGGCACGCAGGGGTTTACCTTGGTTGGGCGATCGCGCCCTAACGCAACGGTGCAGGTGCGGGTGGTATTGCGCGCCTCGGTATTGGGAATTGGGCTGGATGGGCAAACCCTCATCGATGAGACGGTGACAGCTAACGCCGACGGGCGGTTTGAAGCACAGGTGCCCTCTTCAGCCCTTGCTGGGTTGCCCGCCCAGTTGCAATATCGAGTGCAGGCCACCGCCACAGATGGCGAGGAGACCAGTCCTCGTACCGAGTTAACCCTCAGACCCTAGCTGACCTGAGCGGGATATCCGCTGAAAAGCTCGAAATTGTGGACAGGGTCTGTCCACAATTTCGAGCTTCTTTAAACCTCAGTTTGGGATCAGTGCAAACCCGGTTCAACCCGAACGTTAATTCAGCCCATGCCTCATCCCCAATCCGAATCCCGTATCCCCGGTTCCACAATCATTAATCTGTAGGAGCAACGGCTGTTACTTTGCTCAACCGAAAGTAACTCAGCAGGGTTTGGGATAAAACCGGGGTGTCCGCGTCGCGAGCACCAGGGTTTTGCGTTGTTTCAGTTGCGGCATTTGCGATCGCCCGTCTAACGGCGTTGATCTCTGGGGATTTTGCGCTGTGTTGTGGGATTTAGATTAGAACGGTATCGAGAAGTACAAACTCGGGGTCGGGCTGACCATGAAGATGTCTGCTGAGAGTTGATTATTACCAGCAGAGGTCGGCATGGTTGGAACAATGCCTCAGCAGATGAGCCTAGAAGAACGCGCCAAGCAGTTGGGGCTGCGGTTTTTTCTAGTGTCTTATACCGATTTGTTGGGTGGCACCCGTGCCAAGCTGGTGCCTGCGGCCAAAATTGCGTCAGTGGAGAAAGACGGCGCGTTTTTTGCGTCGTTCGCATCCAACCTGGGATTAGGGCCGGATGCGGCAGAGATTGCGGTGGTGCCTGACCCAGATTCGCTGATTGTGCTGCCCTGGCAACCCTTGGTGGGTTGGGTGGCGAGCGATGTATTTTTCAATGGCGCGCCGTTTGATCCAGCACCTCGGATGATTTTGAACCGGGTCTTAGAGCGCTGCACCAGCCTGGGCTATAGCTACAAAGCTGGGGTCGAGGCAGAGTTTTTTCTGCTAAGGCAAACCAACAGCGGCTACGAGATCGCGGATTCCCAAGACGCCGCAGAGCGCCCTTGCTATGACCAAAGCAACCTGATGCGGCAGTATGACTTTATTTCTACCATTGTGGGTTACATGGAAGACCTCGGGTGGGAGCCGTACCAGTGCGACCATGAAGATGCCAATGGTCAATTTGAGATCAACTGGACGTTTAGCGATGCGCGGGTGACGGGCGATCGCCATGTGTTTTTCAAATACATGGTCAAAACGCTAGCCGAGCAGCGGGGGCTAACCGCCACCTTTATGCCCAAGCCCTTTAGCCACCTAACGGGGAACGGGGCGCACATTCATAACAGCCTCTGGCAAGGCGAGGTGAATGCCTTTGAAGCGGGAGCTGATGCGGGTGGACTGTCGCCAATCGGGTATCAGTTTTTAGCGGGGGTGCTGGCCCATGCGCGGGGTCTCGCGGCGCTGTGGAACCCCACCATCAACTCATACCGACGGTTGGGCGCCACCATGACCACCTCGGGCAGCACGTGGAGTCCGCGCTACATTTCTTACGGGGGCAACAACCGCACGCACCTGCTGCGAATTCCTGAAGCGGGACGGTTTGAGTGCCGAGCGGTGGATGGTGCAACCAATCTCTACCTATCGCTGGCGGGGATTCTCGCGGCGGGGTTAGATGGCATTGAGCAGCAGCTTGATCCAGGCGCGCGCATTGATGACAACCTGTTTGTGCGCGGGGCGGAGTTCCCCGATTTGGCGGTGCTGCCGAGCAACCTGTTAGAGGCGCTGACCTGCTTGCAGCAGGATGAGCTGCTCATGGATACCCTGGGCGAGGCCGCAGCAAAAACCTTTTTTGAGTTTAAGCATCGGGAATGGAGCCAGCACAATTCCCAAGTTACGCCCTGGGAGATGACGCACTATGTTAACTGCTGAGCCCACGCAGGCCACACGCCTGCATACCTACAGCTTTCCCACCGCGATTGTGTTTGGGGCGGGGGCGCGTTGGCAGTTGTCTGGCGCGGTGGCGCAGGTGGGGATGCAGCGTCCGCTGGTGGTGAGCGATCGCGCCGTTGCTCAACTTCCCTGGTTCAAGCCGATCTTAGAGTCTCTGGCGGCGTTGCCCGTGGCGAGCTTTAGTGAGGTATGGGGCAATCCGGTGGGGTCTCAGGTCAAGGCAGGGCTGGCGGCTTACCGCGACCACCAAGCTGATGGGATTGTGGCGATTGGGGGCGGTGCGCCGATGGATGTGGCGAAGGCGATCGCCCTGATGGCGCATCATCCCGGCCACTTGTTTGAGTATGAGGATGGCAACCCCAACGGGCGACCCGTGAACCAGCCAATTCCGCCGATTGTGGCGATCCCCACTACGGCGGGGACGGGCAGCGAAGTGGGACGCAGCGCCGTTATTTCAGATGACGAGACCCACGCTAAAAAAATTATGTTTGATCCGCGTCTGCTGCCTCAGCAGGTGCTGGCTGATCCAGAACTGTTGCTTGGGTTGCCTGCGGCGATCACTGCCGCTACGGGGATGGATGCCCTGACCCATCTGATTGAAGCGTATCTGGCGCAAGGGTTCCATCCCCTGTGCGATGGCATTGCGTTGGAGGGGATGCGGCTGGTGGCAGCGCACTTGTCAGACTGTGTGGCGTTTGCCGAACGGTTGGCGGCAGGGGAGTCCTTTAGTGCAGAGGCGGCGGCAGCGCATCTGACGGCGCGTGGCGGCATGCTAAATGCGTCGATGATGGGGGCGATCGCCTTTCAGAAAGGCTTGGGCGTCACCCACTCGTGCGCCCACGCGCTCTCAACCGTCTGCGACACCCACCACGGCCTTGCCAATGCGGTGATGCTGCCAGCGGCGATGCGGTTCAACTTGCCAGCGGCTCCAGAGCGGTTTTTGCAGATGGCCCGTGTGGTGATGCCGGAGGCCACTCGCGGCGAACAGTTCATCGACTGGATCATAGCGCTGGGCGATCGCATTGGCATTCCCCCCAGTCTGACCGCGTTAGATGTGCCATCGGAGTCGATCGATCGACTAGTGGACGTGGCGCTCCATGATGAATGCCACCTGCTCAATCCTCATCCGGTGTCCTCGGCGGATTTTGGGGCGATCTATCGCGATGCCTTTGGGGCAGGAGTGGCCGCATGAGCGAGGTGTTAACGGTTTATAACCCTGCTACCGCTGCCCCTATCCAAACGGTTCCGGCAGATACCCTGGCTGAGGTGGCGCAAAAAGCTGAGGCGGCTGCCAAGGCCCAGCCTGAGTGGGCCGCGACGCCGCTAGAACAGCGCATTGCTGCGGTGCACTCCTTCCGGCATCTGTTGCAGGAAGAGGCAGCGTCTCTGGCGGCGATCCTCACTCAAGAAACGGGAAAACCCATCACCCAGGCCACGGCAGAAGTCACTACGACTGCCAGTCGGATTGACTTTTTTACTCGCCATGTGGTCGCGGTCAGTGCCCCCGCCGCACCCCCGATTTCTGCCCCTGAACCGCCGGCATTAGAGGAACTGATCACCTATGACCCACTGGGGGTCGTGGCTAATATTTCAGCGTGGAATTACCCCTACTTTGTCGGCTCTAATGTGTTTGTTCCCGCGCTGCTAACGGGCAACGCGGTGCTGTATAAGCCGTCGGAATTTGCCACGCTAACCGGGCTTAAGATTGCGGAACTGCTGCATAGGTCAGGCGTTCCAGAGGCGGTGTTTGCCCCGGTGATTGGCGCGGGCGCGGCAGGTGCGGCGCTTTTAGATCAGCCGCTGGATGGGATGTTTTTTACGGGATCTTATGCCACGGGGCTGAAGGTGGCGGCAGCGGCAGCGCGGCAGTTGACGAAGGTTCAGTTAGAACTGGGCGGCAAAGACCCGGCCTATATTTGCGAGGATGTGCCTGATGTGGCGGCGGTGGCAGCCGCGGTGGCAGATGGCGCATTCTATAACAATGGGCAAAGCTGCTGCGCGGTAGAGCGCATTTATGTCCATGAGCGGGTCTATGAGGCGTTTTTGGCGGCGTTTTTGGCAACTGTGCAGGGCTTTGTGGGGGGTGATCCGGCGGATCCGGCCACTTATCTTGGGCCGATTAGCCGACAGCCTCAGTTGGCGGAGCTGACGCGCCAGGTGAAAGATGCGATCGCCTACGGTGCAACGCTCCACTGTGGCGGCCATGTTTTGGAACAAGCGGGTTGGTATTTTGCCCCGACGGTGCTGACGGAGGTGACCCACGACATGGCGGTGATGCGGGATGAAACCTTTGGCCCGGTGATTGGCATTCAGCGGGTGGCAGATGATGCCGAAGCCCTGGCGTTGATGACGGATACGGAGTATGGCTTAACGGCGGCAGTGTATAGCGGCGATCGCACCCGCGCTATTCAAATTCTGAGTCAGGTCAACAGCGGCACGGCCTATTGGAACTGCTGCGATCGCGTCAATCCACGACTTCCTTGGACGGGACGGCGACATTCTGGCTTGGGCTCTACCCTCTCGCTGGAGGGGATCCGCACGTTTCTGAAACCCCGCGCTTGGCACCTTAAGCCCCCGGCAGCATAGTGGGGTAAGGCAAAAACCTGTGGGCTAAGGGTGGACGACTCAATCTATAGTTCAGCCTCTCGGTTCAGGAGGTGACCCTCGTGTCAGGGCAACTTGTCTTTGAGCTGCTGAGTGGGAGTCGCGAAGCAGAATTGGCATCCGGTAAGATGTTCTGTGCCGTATGGGCTCTTCTCACTAGAAAAACGAGCGTCAGAACCAAGCCTTGGGGGGGCGTCCCCCCAAACCCCCGCTAGGGGACGAAGCACGTCCCCTAGAACCCCTCCGCAAGGGGTTTGGGGAGTGATGGCGTTGGGCTGGGCGTTGGCGAAAAAGCTTGGCTCGGGCCGAAGGGTGAAATGACCTAGCGCTAGGGTTGGGTCGCGCTAAAAGCGTCAGTTTAACGTTAGTTTGGCAAATGCTTAAAATTGTGCTGCCTCTATCGTGGGCAGCACGGTCGGGCGTGGGTTTAGCCCCATAGTGCGGGGCTGAACCCACGCGATCAAACTCATGGGTTTAAGAACAAAAATGGATGAGCCCCTAGACGGTGCATGGGGGTTCATCCATATGCTGCGGCGACTCTCTATCGCGGGCTGCTAGGCACTCAACCTATACCAGTGCCGGTTCTGGTGCGGTGAGGTGGGGATAGAGCGGAAACCGTTCGCACAGTACGGCGACGCGGCGGCGACACTCTTGAGCCACAGTGTCATCGTCGGGGTTGAGCAGGCGATCGCCAATGATATTCGCGATTTCAATGAATTCAGGTTCACCCATGCCGCGGGTGGTCATGGCAGGTGATCCCAGCCGAATGCCGCTGGTAACAAAGGGTGATTCTGGGTCGAAGGGCACGGTGTTTTTGTTGGCGGTGATGTTGACGCCGCTCACGAGGCGGTCAGCGAGTTTTCCGGTCATGCCAATAGAACGTAGGTCGGCCAGCAGCACATGGTTGTCGGTGCCGTTGGAAACCAGCTTAATGCCGCGTGCCTGAAGCTGGACTGCAATGGCTTGAGCATTTTTAATCACTCGGCCGCAGTAGGTTTTGAACTCGGGCTTGAGCGCTTCGCCAAAGGCCACCGCTTTGCCTGCGATCACATGCTCTAATGGCCCGCCTTGAGAACCGGGGAATACAGCCTTGTCAAATTTTTTGCCTAGGTCAGCATCGCGGGTGAGGATGAGGCCACCCCGAGGGCCGCGCAGGGTTTTGTGGGTGGTGGTGGTCACCACATCGCAGTGGGGGACGGGGTTGGGGTGGTGCCCTGCCGCAACCAGTCCAGCAATGTGGGCAATGTCGGCGAGCAGGTATGCGCCGACTTCATCGGCGATCGCCCGAAACTTGTCGAATTCAATCAGGCGGGGATAGGCCGAGTAGCCGCAGATGATGAGCTTGGGTCGGCGCTGCAAGGCCAGATCTCGAATCTGATCAAAATCTAGCCGTTCGGTGGTTTGATCAACGCCATACTGCACCACGTTGAACCACTTGCCGGATACGTTCACGGGCGAGCCGTGGGTGAGGTGCCCGCCGTGAGACAGATCCATCCCCATGATGGTGTCGCCGGGGTTTAGCAAGGCTAAAAACACCGCAAAGTTAGCCTGTGAGCCTGAATGGGGCTGCACGTTGGCATGGGCTGCGCCAAAGAGTTCCTTAACGCGGGCGATCGCCAAATCTTCCACTTCGTCAATAAACTCACACCCGCCGTAGTAGCGCTTGCCGGGTAAACCCTCGGCATACTTGTTGGTCAACACCGAACCCTGTGCCGCCATCACGGCAGGCGACGTAAAGTTTTCGCTCGCGATCAGCTCTAAGTGCGTCTGTTGACGCCGCAGCTCATCGTTCACAAACCCGGCCACAACCGGATCGGACGCTAGCAAAAAATCCCAATTTGATTGACTCACAAGCACGCTCCCAGGCGGTATCGAATTCAGGCAGGACGATTCCGCATCAATCATCCTGCACTGTTTAAGATACCTAAAAATTGAGTGCTTCGGGTTGAGGCTCAGAGAGCGAGTGGTTTGACATGTCCCAAACCAGCCCAAATTAGGACGGTACGTTGCCGCAAAACTGTGCCATACATCCCAGCGATCGCCCGACCTGTGCCTGTTCTATCCAGTCCGTTCCGTTGGTTCAAATCAATCATTAGATCAATTAGATAAATCGATCAGAATCCCAATCAGCGATGCAATATCGCCGGATTGGAGGATTCAGCTAGCTCAACAACTCGTCACAATAAAAGAAAAGAGCCTGATAGTTGTAGTTGGGGCGTTTGGAGAAACGGTTGGAGTATGACTACCCTACACGCTCCCCGATCTAGATTGTCCCCTGTCAAACCAGGTTCAGATCTATCACTGTGGCCGCGTTGCCACCGCAAGCAGTATGACCCTTGGCAAACAGCTTACGTCACCGACAACCTGGCGATGGGGACTCATTGGTGGGGCGATCGCCCTAGGGCTGTTGGGGTTGGGCCTGTCGCGACTGATCATTGTCGGGCAGACCGACTCTAGCACCACCGATTCTGAAGTGCCCGCTGCGCCTCAGCGGGTGGAGGTTGTGGCGCTGGGGCGAGTCGAGCCAGACGGCGAAGTCGTGCGCCTAGGCGGCCCCGCTGGGGAGCGCATTCAAGAGTTGCGCGTGCGTCAAGGGGACGAAGTGCAGGCGGGCGAGGTGATTGCGGTGCTCGAAAGCTATGGTGAGCGGCAGGCTGAACGAGACTACGCCGCGACCCAACTCGCCGAAGCCCAACAGCAACTGCGAGCGCAAACTAGCGTCGGCGAAGCCCAAATTGTGGAAGCACAGACGCGGCTCGATCGCACCACGCAGCCCTCCACGTTTGAGCTAGCGTCCCAGCAAGCTACCATTCGCGAGCTAGATGCGTCTCTATCCCTAGCAGAGCAGGATCTACGCCGCAATCAAGCGCTATTTGCGGAGGGGGCCATTTCTCGCCAAGATTTGGATCGGCAACAGACGCAGGTGCGAGAACTGCAAGAGCGGCTCAATAGCGCTCAAGCAAACTTAGCGCGGTTGGAGCGAGCGCTCCAGGCTGAAGTGCGCAATGCCCAAGCGCAGATTACCTCCCAGCGTGCCAACCTCAGCCTTAGTCAGGTGCAAGCAGCGATCGCCTCCGCTGAGCAAAACTTAAACCTGGCAGAAGCCCGACTGGCGCGCACCCAAATTCAAGCACCGCAGAACGGGCGGGTGCTACGCGTGATCACCCACACCGGAGAGACGATTGACCAAGGGGGCGGCATTGTAGAACTGGGCGACACGCGCCAGATGTTTGTAATGGCAGAGGTCTATGAAAGCGACGTAGGGCTGGTGCAGCTAGGACAGCGCGCTACCATCACCAGCCGCAACAACGCCTTTAGCGAAACCCTGTTGGGCACCGTAGACAGTGTGGGTTGGCAAATCTTCAAAAATGACGTGCTGGATGATGACCCCGCTGCCAATGCCGATGCGCGAGTGGTGGAAGTGAAGGTGCGCCTAGACAACGGCGAAACCGTAGCGGCCCTGACCAACCTGCAAGTGGATGTGCGGATTGATGTAGGAGTTCGAGAGCCGCTGCCGACGGCTGCTCCATCCTCAACCTCAGCACCGGCTGCGCCCACCCCCACCCCACCCCAGCCGTGAGGTAATGCCATGCAGACGCCTCTCGCATTGTTGAACTTGGTGCATGAGCGCACGCGATTGATTGTAGCGATCGCCGGGGTCGCATTCGCGGTCATCTTGGTCTTTATGAACTTGGGCTTTTTGGGGTCGCTTTCCAAAACTGCGTCGCTGTTCTATCAAGAAATGAACGCCGACATTTTCTTGATTTCGCCCCAAGCGTTAGAAATTACCACCACAAAACCCTTTCCCATTGAGCGGGTGTATCAGGCGGCGGGGGTGCGCGGGGTAGAGCGCGCTATGCCGCTCTATGTTGGCTACCTGCAATGGCGCAACCCCGAGACGCGCCAAAGTCGAGCCGTGTTTGCCTTTGGCTTCAACCTCAACGATCCGCTGTTTCTCTTGCCTGAGCTGCAAGAGCCCCAAACCCTCGCCACCCTGCGCCAGCCCGACACCGTGTTGATCGATCGCCTCTCTCGTCCCGAATATGGACCGCTAGAGCCCGGGACGGAAACCGAAGCCGATCGCCGCCGTGTGGTAGTCGGGGGGCAATATTCATTAGGCGGCGCGTTTGCTGCCGACGCCACTGTGATTATGAGCGACCAAAACTTCCGCCGCTACCTCAGCCCCATTCCGCTGACGCTGGTAAACCTGGGACTGGTGAAGCTGCAGCCAGATGCCGACCTTCAGGCCGTTAAAGCAGCGCTGCAGCGAACTCTGCCGCCCGATGTGCGCGTCCTCACCCAGGCCGAAATCATTGAGAGCGATCGCGACTATTGGATTGGCACCACCTCCACCGGCTTCATTTTTGGGCTGGGCGTTGCGGTGTCGGTCGTGGTCGGCATTGTGATTGTATATCAGGTGCTCTATACCGACATCACCAGCCACCTCAAGCAATACGCCACGCTAAAGGCGATGGGCTATCGCAGTCGCTTTCTGTTTTCTACAGTGATTCAGGAAGCGGTGATTTTGGCAGTGTTGGGCTACATTCCTGGGTTCATTGTGGCGCTGGGGCTATATGAACTCACCTACCGCGCTACCAGCGGCGGCTTGCCCATTGCGATGGAACTGGAACGGGCCATCACGGTGCTGATTCTCACGATCATCATGTGCAGCATCTCGGGCCTCATTTCAGTCAATAAAGTGGTGTCTGCTGATCCAGCGGATGTGTTCTCATGATGCGACTGCGAACTCCCCTAGCCTGGTTTAACCTTACCTATGAACGGCGGCGACTGGTGACGGCACTGGCGGGCGTGGCCTTTGCCGTGCTGCTGATGTTTATGTTTCGCGGCTTTGAGAATGCCCTCTTCGACAGCCAAGTGCAGTTGCTCAAGCTGCTCAACGGTGAAGTAGTGATGGTGAATCGGCTGAAGTATTCCATGTTTATCCCGGAGCAGTTTGCGCGGCGGCGACTCTACCAGGCGCAAGCGTTTGCAGGCGTAGAGGATGCCTATGCCTTTTACATTACAAACGCCAATTGGAAAAACCCCGAAACCCAAGCGGTGCGGCCACTGCGGGTGCTAGCCTTTAACCCCGATGACCCGGTGCTGCCGCTGCCAGAAATTTTGGCCCACCGCGACCAGTTGAAGCTGCCCTGGACGGTGATGATTGACGAGCGATCGCGCCCTGAGGTAGGCCCTACCACTGCCGGTCTTGAGACCGAACTGGCAGAAACCCGCGTGCGACTGGTGGGCGCCTATGCGCTAGGCACGGATTTTGCAGCGGGTGATGGCAACGTGGTGATGAGCGACCAAAACTTTTTGCGCCTCTTCTCAAGCTTAGGCCCCGATGAAGATAGCCGTGATCTTAATACCGTAGACATTGGCTTGCTGCGGCTATCGGATGATGCCAATCCGGTTGCGGTAGTTGATGCCTTGCGCCAAGCACTGCCGCAGGATATCTCGATTTACACCAAGGATGAGTTTGTCGCGGTAGAGCTCACCTACTGGCGCGAGAATACCGCGATTGGGTTTGTGTTTACGCTGCTTACCACCATGAGCTTTGCGGTGGGGGTGATTCTGGTTTATCAAATTCTGTATACCGACGTGTCGGATCACTGGAAAGAATACGCCACGCTTAAAGCGATGGGCTACACCAATTTTTATCTACTGAAAGTGGTGCTGCAGCAGGCGTTAATCTTGGGCGTGCTGGGCTTTGTGCCGGGGTATTTCATCAGCTTGGTGCTCTATCGCCTGACGGCCAATGCCACCGGGTTGCTGATTCAAATGACCTTAGAACGTGGGCTAAATTTGTTAATTGCCACGGTGATTATGTGCCTAATTTCGGGGGCGATCGCCGTTCGCAAAGTGCAAACTACCGACCCTGCCGAAGTCTTCGGGTCTTAGTGCTGACACCCATCTCCCAACCGTCTCTACCTTAATTCCCAAGCTCTATGACCACCACCCCTGCACCCAGTTCCATACCAGCGCTGCCCGACGAGGCGATCGCCGTGCGCATCCGCAATCTCAATTATTTCTTTGGGCAGGGCGAGCTGCGAAAGCAGGTGCTGTTTGACATTAACCTTGATTTGCCCAAGGGCGAAATTGTGATTATGACGGGCCCCTCTGGCTCGGGCAAAACAACGCTGCTGACCTTAATTGGAGCGCTACGCACCGTTCCTGATGGCAGCCTAAAGGTGCTGGGGCGCGACATTGTCGGAATGGGGCGATCGCAGCTTGTAGACGTGCGCCGCAACATTGGCTTTATCTTTCAAGCGCACAACCTCTTCGACTCTCTCTCTGCCGCTCAGAATGTGGAGATGGCGGTAGAACTCGCCCCCAACTGGCGCGAAAAGCGCCGTCAGGCTGTCGCCATTTTGACCCAATTGGGCTTGAGCGATCGGGTAGACTATAAGCCGAAAGCCCTCTCAGGAGGACAAAAGCAACGAGTGGCGATCGCCCGAGCCTTGGTCAACCAACCCCCGCTCATTCTTGCCGACGAGCCCACCGCCGCCCTCGACAAAAAGTCAGGCCGAGACGTCGTAACCTTGATGCAACAACTCGCCAAAAGCGAAGGTCGCACCATCCTCATGGTCACCCACGACAATCGCATCCTCGACGTGGCTGACCGCATTGTCACCATGGTGGATGGTCGCCTTGACTCTGATGAAAACCTAGGACACTTTGTCGACACCCACGACCCCAAAACCCTCGACCGTCGTATGTTTATCCTGTAGCGCACTCTCCGCTGCCCTACGCCCCAACCCCAACCCCGCCATGGCCCTCACGTTTCAAACCCCTACGCAAGAGATCACCTATCACAAGGTCTCAGACTATCTCAGCAACTCTGCACTGTTTAAAGATTTACTGCATGTGTCATTGCGAGACCCGCAGTTTGATATCACCTACGGTTCCGCTCAAGTCGCGGTAGAGGTGCTGCCGTGGGACGTGCACCCCTGGGAAGAACGGGAACTGGCCATCGTCAAAGCCTGTAGCTGCGTCACCGTGGGCAGCGACCCCACCCCCGAGATGATGCACTATCTGTTGACCGAAAATCATCGAATGCGGTTTGGAGCCTTTCACTTGAGTAACGATAGCGATATTCGGTTTGCTCATACTGTGCTCGGTGGCGAAAGCATGGACTTAATGGAGTTGCAAACCTGCATTCTTTCGGTGGTTACCATCGCAGACACCTACGACGACATCATTCGCGATCAGTTTGGCGGGCAACGAGCCGTCGATCGCATCGGATCCTAACACCCGTGAGCGATCGCCCTAGAAACAGGGGCCTAGGTCTGCGACTAGCACCCAAAAAAGTGGGGGTGTGCTCTATTAGAGCACACCCCCATTTATGCGTTCATCTATGGGTTTAGTATGGGCGATCGCCCAAGCGTTACGCTTTTTTGCAATCGCGAGACTTTTTCAGGCGATAGCCAATGCCGGCTGCCGCGACAGTTCCCATCACGGTAAAGGGCTCAGGCACAGCCTGGCTTTCGGTCGGCAATGCCACCGTCTCAGACTGGAAAGTAAACAGCGACGCATGAGACAGGTCGCGGCCCATGGTGCCATTGCCCGAGGTAGAAACCCCAACGGTGTCGAAGAACCCAGCGGTTACCTCGCCCACATTGTTAAACAGATAGGCACTGTAGGCATTGCCAGCCTTGAGGCTAATCACAAAAGGCCCAGACAACTTAGCACCCCCTAGCAAGCTCCAAGATCCGGTGCTAGAACCATTATCTGCAAAAAAGCCGCCTTCATCTGATTTGCCAAACAGATTCCAAGAGCCGCTACCCACCGTGTCCTCAAACAAACCATCGTTCAATAGGGTTTGAAGAGGACTCTCGGCTCCGGTGTCATTGCCAGAGAAAGAGCCTTTGCAGGCTGTTGCAAAAATGCCACCCGTTACCGAAACATCGGAAGTGCTGCATAAGTCACTCACCACCGCCTCAACAGAATTGGACGGTGCAGGCCCATCCTTCTTACCCTTAGCAAGTGCTTCCGTGCTAGCAACCGTCACCATGCTTGCCGCAATTAAGGTAGATGTCAGCAGGGTTGATTTCCAGGAGAAACGACGAGTAACCATTTGGCTTTCCTCAAACGAATAGTGTTAGTCTGTAGCGTTTTAGACACGAAACAACTCTAGCAAGCGTGCAGCGAATGTAGCCACCTATACTAAATACTTCAAGATTTATTGTTAATCACTGCGTAAATATGGGCCAACCCTTCATCTAATTCATCAGGACTGCCAACAGGCATAGCTTTGCAAAGATGGCCAAAGCAGCTAAAACCCTTATTTTGCAAGGCTTAGTTCAGTTTCTGCCAGTCAACCTTTACATTCTTCAACCCAGCAGACGATCGGCAGACACGAGGAAGACGACGCAATAAGTAGCTAAATATACTATCAAGACCTTGATATTACGGACGACTCGGTCTATCCAGATAGGTGCTTGATTATAGGTTCATCATCCTATCAGCCAAATTTCTTACCTCTCTGCCTACTATTTGCGTCTAGCGGATTATCTAAAACGTGACTAACGGGCACTCAACTCTAAAAAGATTGGCCGAAGAAAGACGTTTGGGGCTAAATTAGTGGATTAAGGGTTGTATCTATCTGGTGCGAAGGCCTGTTGCCAGAGTCATGCAGACGTTTTAGGGTATTTGCAGCAAGATAGTGCAGGGGCGATCGCTCAGCTTAAAGCTAGCCTTAAGTGAGTGCCTTTCAAAGCTGATAACGACCTTGAGACAAAGATTATGGTTCGATGTAAGCGCATGAGGAATGGTGCCCAACGCTATAATCTGCCAAGAGTTGCTCAAAAAGGCGTCATAAATTCATCCCACTGTGGAGAATCTGCCTAGAGCTGAGCCATTAATGTGTGATTTGGGAATTCTCGATTAAGGTGGAATTCAGCACCATTCAATCGTTAGCATAGAGAAGAAGTCTTACTGTGACTCGTCCCTTAACGTTGTATTCGCCTCGGCTAGCGTTTAGCTTATGTTTCTCAAAAAATGTTGCGACATCAGGGCAGCGTGTCTGCATGCTTTGCCGTAACGAGGTTGAACCAGTAAGGAAGATTCATGTCTAGCGTGGAACACCAGTTTAAGGTTCGCTTTTGGGGAGTGCGAGGCAGCATTTCTTGCCCCGGCTCAGAAACGGTGAGATATGGCGGAAACACGTCCTGCGTTGAGATGCGTGTAGGCGAAAACCTGCTGATTTTTGACGGAGGGACAGGGCTGCGAGTGTTGGGCCAATCCCTTCTGAGAGAAATGCCCCTACGCGCTAATATGTTTTTCACCCACTCCCACTGGGATCACATTCAGGGGTTTCCATTTTTTGTGCCTGCTTTTGTTAAGGGCAACAGGTTTAATATTTATGGGGCGATCGCCCCCAATGGGTCCACCATTGAGCAGCGCCTGAACGACCAAATGCTGCACCCTAACTTTCCGGTGCCGCTCCAAATTATGGGAGCCGACCTCACCTTCCACGACATTGCCGTCGGCGAAACCGTGCATATCGACGATGTAACAGTAGAAAACGCGCTGCTCCATCATCCTGGCGAAGCGGTGGGCTACCGCGTCATCTGGAATAACCATGCAGTGGCCTATGTAACGGACACCGAGCACTACCCTGATCGGCTGGATGAAAATGTGCTGTGGCTGGCGCGTGACGCCGATGTGATGATTTACGATGCCACCTATACTGACACCGAATACAACTCAGAAAAGTCACCCAAGGTAGGTTGGGGGCACTCAACCTGGCAAGAAGCTATCAAGGTAGCGAAAGAAGCAAACGTGAAAAAGCTGATCATTTTCCACCATGACCCGTTGCACAGCGATGAGTTTATGGATCAGATTAAGCGCGATACCGCCGAACGCTTCAGCAACAGTGATGTCGCCTACGAAGGGATGGAAATTGACGTGTTAGCTCAGCCGGAGCCCAGCGGCAAGCCCTTGAAATTATCTGCTTAAGCGCGTTTGGCTATGCTCTGGGGCGTTTCTAGGTAGCTTTCAGCGTTGAACGCAGACCCGTGTAACGGGCTAGCGCTGTCATCCCTTCCCAAAACTTCTACCTGTTCCGCCTTATTCTTGTGTCAAAATGTGAAGCGTGTGGATTACTTCGTCGCTAGATTCAATCCGAACGCCAACACGGGCCGCCCTGGGAAATTTTGATGGGGTTCACCAGGGGCACTGTCGGGTGATTGAGCCGATTTTGGGTGCAGGGCCAGGATACGCGACGGTTGTGACGTTCCATCCTCACCCTCAAGAGTTTTTTTCAAAGCAGCGGCGATCGCTCCTCACTCCCATCGCTGAAAAGGCGCAGGTGCTGGCCCACTTAGGTGTGGAGCAATTGGTGCAGCTCCCGTTTACAGCAGACTTGGCCGTAATGTCGCCAGAGGCTTTTGTAAAGCAGATTTTGGTAAACGGATTGCGCGCTAGCAGGGTGAGCGTGGGCCAAGATTTTTGCTTTGGCTATCGACGGTCGGGTACAGCGGTGGATCTGGTGCAACTGGCTGCAACCTTTGGCATTGCGGTGGACTGTGTGCCACTGCATACGCAGGGGAGCGATCGCATCAGCAGTTCACAGATTCGGCATGCATTGCAGCACGGGCAAGTATCCCTAGCGAATCAGCTGTTAGGGCGTGCCTACACCCTTTGTGGCACGGTGATGCCAGGTCAGCAACTGGGCCGCACCTTGGGTTTTCCCACGGCTAACCTACAACTGCCGCCGGAAAAGTTTTTGCCCAAGGATGGGGTCTATGCGGTGTGGGTCACGGGCAAGGATGGCGAACCCCTGGAGTCAGGCATTTCCAGCTTGGATTTGAATAAGAATCGCCCCCTCCCTGGCGTCATGAATATTGGCATGCGCCCTACCGTCAACGGCACCCAGCGCACGGTAGAAGTGCATCTGCTGGATTGGAGCGGCGACCTCTATCACCAGCCCCTAACGGCAAGCCTGGTGGCGTATCTGCGAGGAGAACAGGCCTTTGAGTCACTGGAGGCCCTCAAGGCCCAAATTCAGCAAGATTGCGATCAGGCGCGATCGCTCTTTTCAACCTCCTCAACGCCGCTGCCGCTGGGGGAATAACCCCTGTGTAGGGCTTATACATAAGTGCTGCTTCACTCTTTCTGGATTTCCCCATGCCCCCGTCTCTCTCTCCTCTACGGTTACTCTTTGTCTCGACGAGTGTGGGGCCGCTGGGGTCTGGAGTGGGCGGTGGCGTGGAGCTAACGTTGCAAAACCTAGCGCAAGAATTGCAGCAGCGTGGGCATCGAGTTGAGGTGGTGGCGCCTGCGGGCTCTCGGGCTGCAGGGCTGTCGCTTGTGCCCATTGACGGCGCGGTGCAGCCGATGGCACAAAGCCAGCAGCGAGATGCGCCCTCCGTGCTGCCCCCCAATTCAGTACTGGCGCACATGTGGGACTATGCTCGCACCGCGCAGCATCGCTACGATCTCGTGCTCAATTTTGCCTATGACTGGCTGCCGTTTTACCTCAGCCCCTTTTTTCACTGCCCAGTGGCACACCTGGTCAGCATGGGGTCGCTGTCTGAGGCAATGGATGCAGCCATCGGTGCGGTCGTTGAGCGCGCTCCAGCGACGGTGGCCATGCATAGCCGGGCTCAAGCGGCGACCTTTGTCTGGGGCGATCGCCCGCGTATTTTGGGCAACGGGTTTGATCTGTCTCAATACAAAGTCTGCCTATCACCCGCACCCTACTTGGGCTGGGTGGGGCGCATTGCGCCGGAAAAAGGGTTAGAAGATGCGATCGCCGCTAGCACCAAAGCAGGGCTGCCTCTGCACATTTGGGGCGCGATGACGGGTGAGGACTACTGGCACCAGCTTCAGCAGCAGCACCCCGACTCGTCTTATCAGTATCAAGGCTTTGTGCCGACTCAGCAGCTACAGCAGGCGCTGGGCCGCTGCCGGGGGCTGCTGGTCACGCCCAAATGGGTGGAAGCTTTTGGCAATGTGGTCATTGAGGCGCTGGCCTGTGGTGTGCCTGTGATCGCCTACCGCCGAGGCGGCCCCGCAGAGCTGGTAGAGGATGGCGTAACGGGCTGGCTAGTAGAGCCGGATTCAGTGCTAGAGCTAGAGCGGGCGATCGCCCGATTGGATGCCATCGACCGTCTGACCTGCCGCCAACGAGCCGAAGCTCAATATTCCAACAGGGCGATGGGCGATCGGGTCGAAGCCTGGTTTCGCGATATCCTGCGATCGCATTGAATTAATCGCATTGAATTGATCGTACTGAATCAATCGTCCCAAACGATCGCACTGAGCCATGGCACCCATCCGCCGCCCGTGCTCACCATCGACTTGTCTGCAAATGGACTAATGATGGGAATATGGTTTAAATCCAGTTGGCGCGATCGCCGCATCCAAAACCTAGACCTACGCAATAAAACTCCTGCTCCGCACGGGTTTCACCGCAAGATTAGATTGGGGCGGATTGATTTGCGTCATCATCCAGAACTCAGCCAACTTTCATCAGAAGGCGATGGGCGCAACTGGAGGATGGTTAACCATCAGGCGAGAAACTGCTTCCGCCTGGGCAGCAACGAGAAGCAAGGAAACTGACATGGCCGAAATTCAATTTGCAAAAGGGATTCGCGAGGACATCGTCCCCGATATTCGCATCACCCGCTCTAAAGATGGCAGCAATGGACGGGTCATCTTTTATTTTGAGAAACCCGAGGCGCTTGGGCAAGAGTTTACAGAAGACATTACCGGCATGTACATGATTGACGAAGAGGGTGAAATCATCACCCGCGACGTGAATGCTAAGTTTGTCAATGGTGAACCCGAAGCCTTAGAAGTCGTGTATTCCTATAAGAGTGCGGAGGAGTTTGAACGATTTATGCGCTTTATGGAGCGCTATGGCGAAGAAAACGGCTTGGGCTTTACCAAAACCTAACGCAGCACTCCCTTCCCTATGATTCAGCCCCATGCCGATGCACAACCGCTGGCGGTGCACTGTGCCGTGCTGACTGCCAGCGACAGCCGCACCGTAGAAACTGACCGCAGCGGCCAGCTGATTCAGCAATTGCTCCAAGACCATCAGCATGTGGTGCAAGACTATCGGCTGCTGCCTGATCGGGCCGTGGCGATCGCCGCTCTTGTCCAGCAGTGGTGCAACCAACCTGAGATTGATGCAGTCATCCTCAACGGTGGCACGGGCATTGCCCCCCGCGACACCACCTACGACGCCATCGAGCAGTTGATCCAAACGCCCATCCCTGGCTTTGGTGAGTTGTTCCGCTGGCTCAGCTTTCAAGACATCGGCTCGCGGGCGATCGCCTCTCGGGCCATTGCGGGGGTGCGCAACGCCACGCTAATTTTCTCCCTTCCCGGCTCTAGCAATGCCGTCCGTCTAGGGATGGAATCCCTGATTCTGCCCGAGTTGATGCACCTAACCCGACAGATGCAGGGGTAGAGGTTGAGAATATGGCGAAGGTCGGCTAGGCCCGACTCAAACCTGCCTGGTTTCTGCCTCATGCTCTCCATCCCTCACCCTGCGATTTGACGGTTGCTGACTACCCCGTCAGTGCTCGTCTTCAAGTCCCACGCGCTCTATCCCGTCACCAATCTCTAGGTCTCGATGCTTAAGAGCCTCACCACTGCTCTCTTTCATCTGCCTGCGTCGCGGCGCCAGCAGAAGGTTTGGTTTGGTTTGAGCATGGCGATCGCCCTAGTCTATTCGCTGCCCGCACTACAAGAGGCGTTCTCCAGTCCCTATGTGGTGCAAGATGACGCACGGCAGCATATATTTTGGATGCGGCGGTTTCTTGACCCAGCGCTGTTTCCCAATGATGCCATTGCAGACTACTTTCAGTCTGTGGCGCCCCAAGGCTATACCCTGTTCTATCGGCTGTTTATTGCGTTCGGCCTCGACCCCATTCTGCTGAGCAAGCTGTTGCCCGTGGGGTTGGGCCTGGTGACTGCGGCGCTGGCCTTTGGGGTGAGCTGGCACCTGCTGCCCCTGCCCATTACAGGCTTTTTCGCCAGCGTCATGGTGAGCCAAACGCTGTGGAGCCATGATGATTTAGCGTCGGCCACACCCCGCGCGTTTATGCTGCCGCTGTTTATGGGGTTTTTGGTTTGCCTGCAGCGGCGGTGGCGCTGGGGCTGTTGGGGTGCGATCGCCCTCCAAGGCTTGTTTTACCCGCAGTATGTTCTGGTGATGGCGGGGCTGCTAGCGCTGCATGGGGTGATCTGGCAGGAGGGACGATTTATGCTGCGGCGCGATCGCCCCACGCTCATCGTGGTGGGCGGAGGGCTGCTGGTGGCGGCCCTAGTGCTGCTGCCGTTTATCGTCAGCACATCGGAGTATGGCCCGACCATTACCGCCGCCGAGGCACGCCAACTGCCAGAGTTTACCGACGGGCGCAGCCGTTTCTTTCAAACTGACCCATGGGGCTTCTGGCTGTCGGGGATGCGGAGCGGGCTGTTCCCCACCTTTAAGCCGCCGCTCATGGGCCTGGGGATTTTTCTGCCCCTCGTGCTGGGGCGACTGCGGCGGTCTCCTCTGGCGCAGCAGGTGCAGGGTCTGGGGCTGTTGTGGCGACTCCCGCTGATATCGCTCGCGCTGTTTTTGGCGGCCCATGCGCTCTTGTTTAAGCTGCATCTGCCCAGTCGCTATACGGCCTATACCCTACGGTTTACGTTGATTTTTGCCGCGGCGATCGCCCTCACGCTTGTGCTGGATGGGGCGCTGCGGTGGGCCGAGTCGCATCGAACCCAGTCCGCCGCGGGGAACTGGTGGCGCAGTGTGGCTGTGGGTCTGCTCAGCGGGGCGATCGCCCTCGCATTACTGCTGTTTCCCCAGTACGAGTCACGCTTTCCCAACGGCAACTACGTGATGGGTGCAGCGCCAAGGCTCTATCCTGCTCTGGCCCAGTTGCCGCCCGATGCCCTGATCGCCACGCTGGTGGATGAGGCCGACAATATTCCTAGCTTTACAAACCGCTCTGTGCTAGTGGCGCGGGAATATGCCATTCCCTACCACGTGGGCTATTACCAACCCTTTCGGCAACGGGCGATCGCCCTGCTGGCGGCGCAATATAGCCCCCGACCCCGCGACTTGCGCCAGTTCATTCGGCAGCAGGGCATCACCCACTGGCTGTTGGAGGACACTAGCTTTGAGCCGGGGTATCTCCGCACGCACTGGACTCGGCAATATCTGGAGACCGTGCCTCAGGCAGAGGCAAACTTAGGGGGGCGATCGCCCGCCTTAGCCCGCCTTGCCCCACCCTGTATTATCCACCAAGCGGACGGATTGCAGTTAGTGGATGCTAGCTGCCTGCTTCAGCCTGCCGAAGATGGGGAGTGATTGCCGTAAGATAAGAAAAGACATCCGGTTTATACCCCTATCCCCAACATCAGCCCTTAGCATTCATCCATGAATATTGTTGAGTTTTTTGAGCAAAGCTCCGGCAAGTGGTTCTCTCAGCGCACCAGCCATCACCTCGCCTTCAAGCAATCAGAAAGCGGCAAGTCCGACATCCGCATCGAGATGATCGACAAGGATGCTCCCGACGTGATCAAGCTTTGCGAGCAGTATGAGGTAGATCCCAGCTTGGCCCTATGCGGGGCCCGCGTGACTTGGGACGGCACGATGGAATGGGACGAAGAGAAGCACAGTGGCAATGCCGTGCTAGTGCCCATAGCAGACGATGACAGCCCTAATCAGGGCAAACTGCTGCGCGACATGGGCTATGCCGAAAAAACACCAGTGGCAGGGCGCTACGTGATGGGTGAGGACGGCGCGCTCACGCTCATCACCGAGTATGAAACCATGTATTCTGAAGAGCGGCTGTGGTTTGCCAGCCCTAATCTGCGATTGCGAACGAGCATTCTCAAGCGATTTGGCGGTTTTAGCATGGCTACGTTCTGTTCCGAAATTCGCATGGGGGGTGCTAAACCCGACACGCCAGAGGCCTCTGAAGCATCCGAATAGCGCTGTCGCGCCACGCCGAACCATAGTAGGAGCGAAGCATTGGGCAATCCAGCGTGTGGGGTCGGCCCATCCTGTTCAAGTGCTTTGTCTCTGCAACAATTCCGGTCGTTCCGCGCTAACCCTTTCCTTGAATAGCCCGATCCAAATTTATTTGGTTTAACACTCGTTTATGACCCTCACCAACGACAAAACCGACGATAAAACTATTGTTCGTGACTATTTCAACGCAACGGGATTTGACCGTTGGCGGCGCATCTACGGCGATGGCGAGGTCAACAAGGTGCAACTCGATATCCGCACTGGGCACCAGCGCACGGTGGATACAGTCCTAGAGTGGTTCCACGCAGATGACAATCTGGCAGGTTTGACGATTTGCGATGCTGGGTGTGGCGTCGGTAGCCTCAGCATTCCGCTGGCGCAAGCTGGGGCTACGGTCTATGCCAGCGATATTTCAGAAAAAATGGTCGGAGAAGCGAAGGAACGAGCGATCGCCCTACAGACCCAGGCTGATGCTCCCGCCTTTGAGATGCCTACATTCGAGGTGTCAGATCTAGAAGCCCTGAGTGGCAGCTATCACACCGTCGTCTGTCTCGATGTGCTGATCCACTATCCCCAAGACAAAGCGGCTGACATGATTCAGCACCTCAGCTCACTAGCAGACTCGCGCTTGGTTCTGAGTTTTGCGCCCAAGACCCTGGCCTACAGCCTATTGAAAAAGGTCGGCGACTTTTTCCCTGGCCCTAGCAAGGCGACCCGCGCCTACCTGCACCGTGAGGCTGATGTCGTCAAGGTCCTCACCGCGGCAGGCTGGACTATTGAACGGAATACTCTAACCAAAACCAGCTTTTACTTCTCGCGCTTGCTCGAAGCCGTACGCTGAACCCAAGTGGGCGATGCTCGTTTTGAACTTTCGGTGAATGCTCAGGAGACGAATGGGGAATCCTAACCAAGTGCGCTGAGGAATCGAATCGTGAGGACATCCCATGAAGTTACGCTCTACCCTGACGGCAGCATCCTTAGGAATCGGCGGATTGATGCTTGCGTTCTCACTTCTATTTTTTGCCGAAGGGATGCTGCGAGAGTCTACTCCAGAAGAGCGCACTACCTCCTTTGATGCATCGTCAGGATTTCTGCTGCTCGGCCTGCCAGGGGTTGTGCTAGGCGGTGGGTTGCTTTATCAAGAGCGGCAGCAGACATCAAAACAAGAGAGCGATCGCCTGCTCTCTGTCTTCTACCAGTTAGTGCAAACCAACCAGGGCACCATGAGCGTGATGGATTTTGCGTTAGCTGCTGAGTTGTCGGGCGATCGCGCCAAAACCTACCTCGACGCCAAGGCCCGCGAGTTTGACGCCACCTTCCAAACTACTGATTCTGGCGCTCTATACTACTGCTTTCCTACCGCTGCCGCCTCACCTGCGCTGTCTGCCGACACCACGCCGACCGATACCATGCCAACTGATTCGATCTAGAGTCAGACATCCATCCCTGTCTCGATTGAATAGGTCAGCACTCTAGACAGAGTTTTACAGACAACGAGAATTCTCCACCGTGCATCAGCTCAGATGTTCAAAGTGCTTGACGATCCCAAATTTCTGCATACACACAACAGTCGGCCAATCACCTACCGTTCTAATCAGTCCGACTACAGCACATTGCATTGCGCTGCCCACGTTGCGGGCTAGCGCAATGCAGAATGCCCTCACCATCTTGCGAACAATTAGGGCGAACAACTAGGTAATTTACTACATGCCGATTGCAGCCAGAATATCAGCGGCATGAGTTTCAGTGTTGATGCTGTCATACACCTGCACAATCTTGCCTTCACCGTCAATCACATAAGTGACCCGCTGAGAATAATGGAATCCGTTTTTCTCGGCAGCCACATCATAGGCATTGGTAATCACGCCATCTACATCTGCCAACAGCGGAAACGGTAGGTTGAACTTGCTGGTAAACGCTTGGTGCGAAGATTCGTCATCGCGGCTGACCCCTAACACCACCACATCTTTGCCTTGATACTCAGCATAGGAATCGCGAAAGCTGCACGCTTCTTTAGTGCAGCCAGGAGTATCATCCTTTGGATAGAAGTACAACACCACGGTCTTTCCCCTAAAATCGCTTAGGGATATGGCATTTCCGTTGGTGTCTCTAGCCACGAAGTTGGGAGCGGTTGTACCCACTAAAAGAGCCATAAAGGCAACTCCTACTGCTTGTGTGTCCGCTACAGATTGTATAGCACCTGGTTAATTCTGTTCGTGGTGAACTCACGTTCAGCGCGCTAGGGGTGAAGCCACGCTGAGGATAGGGGTTTGGGTCATGAGTATAGTGGGATGCAGCTTGCCCAAACTCATGAACCAACTGGGGTTAATGCACTGAGTGAGGTCGAGTGTCTGAATTGGCGGTCGACAGCTATAAGGATTGGGTGGATTGAAAGTGGTTGCTGTGGGCAGGCGATCGCCCATCCGTAGCACTTCAGCGCATCTTCATAAAGCTTCATTAAAGCCTACGTAAACACACGGAATACACAGGATACAAAATATGGAGAGGGGTTACAGATCTCTGAGTAACCATGCTAAATTGTGGAGACAAATCTATAAATCTTTACAGCATCCTTACGCAATACTCTTAATATCCCTCATATGTAGATTCAGTAATGTTTATGTAAGCCTACGCTTGAGAAAGGTGAGTCATGGTTCCTGAGTATCAGCATGCGATAGATCGTCACAGCTTAGATCATCACAGTTCTCCATTGTCTAAAGTGGGTCAGTACTTGTTTTTTCAGACCATCCCGCCCGAGCGGGTCGGCTTATCTGGCGAGTATGATCACAACGGCTTATCCAAGCGTGTCGAGCTATCGGTAAATCGTCAGTTTCAGTATGACGAAATCGCAAAGCTAAGGATTCGCCAGCGAGGCGGCATCATTTTATTGCTGGGAGATATTCCCAACCAATCCGTGCTGATGCGGCTAGTCGATGTCGTAATGAAGGTTGAAGGGACAACCGGAATAGAGGTTAATGGCGCAAGTATCGTGCATCCATTTTCAGCCGCAGAATCGCAGCTTTCTGCAAGGGTGACGACCAGCAATCCTATCTATGCTTACTAAAGCGAAATTTCTGCCAGGGGTCATTAATATTGGACTGCAAGGCGTTGAGCTAGGGAATTCGTCAAAAAGTAATGTAACACCGACTGTTTTTTTCCTTTGGGAGACGTTACACGTCGGCAAAGCCTGTCCGAAGGACAAACGATGTCGCTCAATCCTCGATAGGTTCGGGTACATTGTTAATCCGCAGAGCCTTAAACCGTTACATCAGCTCAACCGTGACACCATAGGCCTGCTGTAAGTTGCAAGTCTCGTGGTCTATGCTGTTGGTGTCATTTAGTTCTAAGTTATAAAAATCGATGACTTCTTGGTCGAAATAGGGGCCAGCATGCCATGTGCCCAAGTTTAGCTTGATGAAGCAGTTGCCAGGAATACGAAAGGCTCTGATCTCATCAAGAGCGGGCTGAGCCGCAGGTTGGGATGGCGCAACCGCAATCAACCAGTCCTGACCTTCTAAAGACCCAAGGCATTGGGTACAGCGCTGATGGCGTGTGATGGTATGAAACTGCCGTCCACGCCGATGCAGGCGCATGATATAAAAGCGCGGGATGCCCTGATCCAAGATAAGCTGGGCGTCGCTATGGTCAAACGCTTTGCCGTCTGGGCTGGCGGTAATCACCTGTCCAAAGGCCTGAAAGCGTTCAGATGTAACCCATTCAGCGGTGAGATGTTTAAGCGTAGGTGATGGAAGCATCGGAAATCCTGCCAGATGAGAGAGGGAGAGACCGATACCTTGCATCACCGCCTAGAAACGGCAGCTACCCGCTGGAAGTCTATATGTTTGTGTATCGGTCTGAAAGTAGGTTTAGGCTGGTTTAGGCCTAGCCTTTTACAAGGCAAAAAGGCAAAAGCGACCATGTCACTCAGGTTTGTCTTTTAAACTAGCGCAAGGTAAATGCATTTAGAGCTGAGCTGTTGATTCTGCAAGCGCTATACTTCAAAAACATGATATCCCCACCTCTGTAATGATTTTGAGTCGGAGCGGCTGCATTGCTGTATTGCCAAATTGTTGACTATAAGTATCGTTGACTATAAATAAAGATCACCAACCGAAAATACGACCTAAAAATTACGACTGAGGATGCTTGATCCTGATGATGTATACGTACACCATCTTACGGGCCAGCGAGCCGCTGACGATGCTACCCGCGGGAATGGTGGGAGAGTTAGAAGTGATTCTGCAAGGCAGTTTGGCTGCTGTAACTGAGCCAGATTTGCCGATGGAGGTGTTGCAGGCTAATGATGAAACGCTGCTGCAATCCGTAGTGCAGCATGACCGGGTGATTCAAGACCTCTTTGCTCAGGCGACGCTGCTGCCGTTGCGCTTTGGCACTTACTTTGTGTCGCGTCAGGCTCTGGCAGAGCACCTCGACACTCATACAGAGACGTATTTGAAGACGCTAGACAGTTTGCAGGGCAAGGCAGAGTATACGGTTCGATTGACCCCAGTTGAGATAGGCGATGAATCTGGGCGATCGCCCCTCTCAACTGAGTCTGATGACACCGTGGGGGCAACTGGGCGTGATTATTTCCGCCGAAAAAAGCAGCAGTTCGAATCCCATATGCAACTGCAACAGCGACAACACCAAGAACTAGACGAGCTAAAACGGGCGATCGCCCAGCAATTCTCATTGGTGCTTTTCGCTGAACCTCAGGCCGGTGTAGAACGGATTCACGTGCTGATAGAACTTGATTACCGCGACACGCTGATCAGCGTGCTCAGTGACTGGCAGACCCACAGTACCGGGTGGACTTTGCGCCTAGATGCGCCGCTGCCCCCCTATCACTTCGTCTGAGGGTTGAATCTGTTTGCGGCGAGGCTTGTCGCTCAGCGTGCAGCGTTCGTCACCTGTTTCTTCTGCAACTTCCCACACGAGCGGAACCCAGCAGATCTTACAAGAGCTATGCAAATCGGCCCTTTCAGCACTGTACAGTCTCTTTGCCTGCGCAAACCTAATATCAATTCTCTAAATCAAAACGACGAATTATTTGAGGAGGGGGGTGGGGAACGCAGTTCCCCACAAGGGGGCTTCGCCTCCTTGCCCCCCATTGGTAGCCCAAATTTTTGGAATTGATATAAGGGGGTTCTCACGACGAACGCAAGCGCTCCAAACAGGCATCAATTCAGAGAGTAGACTTGTCCGTCTATTAACAAGCGGGTAATGCCCTTAGCTTGCAGATAGGGGCTTGTTTTTACAAACATGGTGCTATCTGGCACTTTCACAATTCGCTGCATGCGACGCATAAACCGCTTTGCTACGCGGTGGTTGTCAAACACTGGCAGAGTGCGCTCTCCACGCTCTTCATCGGGGATTTGGCCTAAGTCAGCAAAGTCGCTCAGAGGACGGGTAATCAGTTCAGACGCGCGGTCTACGACTAAATAGCAGGTGCGGGGAATGGTGGCTTTGGAAATGGGCAGCACTTGCATGAGGCGATCGCCCTGCACATGCATCCCAACAAGCGCCAGATCGTCAGACTCATCCCCGTCTAGATCATCATCGCCATCCAGATCATCGTCGTCGAGATCATCATCGTCGTCGAGATCATCGCCGTCCAGATCATCGTCGTCGAGATCATCGTCGTCATCCCGCTCCTCTAGGGAAGAATGGCGAATGTCTTGCTGAACCTCATGCTCAAATTCTTCGATCTCTGTCTGAATATTGTCGGGCTGGTTTTTAAGCAGTGGCTTTTTCTTAATTGGCGGTTCAATCACGAGGCGATCGCTCGTTGCGGCTGGGGTAAGCTCCAATTGCTTCGCCTCAGTAGCATCCTCCACCTGCTTCACTTCAAGCGTAACCGCTTCCGCCGCTTCTATCGCTTCCGCCGCTTCTTCCACCGTCGAACTCGACCGCCGTTTGCGAGAGCGTCGAGGCGTGCTGTCTTCTGTCGGTTGCGCTAAGGGCTGGGCTGATTCAGTCGTCTCATCCTCGGCATTAGCAGTGATCTCAGACGCTGGGGCTGCTGTGGCCTTTGATACCGCAGGGGATTCTGCTTTTGCACCCGATCGCTTCTGATGCACGAGCGCTTCATAATCAGCTTCGCTAAGGCCCTGCTTCAAAATGCGGCTGATGGTAGACGCACTCACGCCAAATCGACTCGCCAGTGTCGTCGTGGTTTCATCCGACTCTCGATACAGGGTGAGGATTTCTGATTTGTCTGAATCCGACAGTTTTTTTGGAGCCATGCCGCCTTCTATGATTTGCGATCGCGCACTAACAGGAACCATGATCAGGGCGTAAGCCGCTCCGTCACCCAAGCCTCGACGCCCTCGAGGTAAGCCATTTCTCTACACGGCAGCCACAGATAATGGTTGAGGGATTGCTGAAAACAGAGAGGGCTCAACCATTGAGGGCCTCTTGCAAAAATGAATGGCCTCTCACTTTTGCAAGAGTTTATGCCGTTAATTCAGCCATGCTTGGGTTGAAACGCGCTCGCAACACACAGTCCAAACCCCTTTTCGACCCGTTTTTAGAGATGACTCTTTGGGAGTCAATTGAATTAACCCCAATCAACAGCTTAACCGAGGAACACCCTGGCGTTGCAAAATCATGCCTACTCGACTGATGCAAAGAACTTCAGTCGCGGATCAGGCTTACGCTCGCCGTCGAGTGGTGCGGCGCGATCGCCCTGATAGGTCGTACTCTAGCGCAGCCCCAATGGCAAACAGACAGCCACTAAAAATCCAAAATACCTCAGGCAGAGCGCCAGTTTGATAATCTTCAATATTGCTAGTGGCATAGAGAAACCACATGTCAGCAATGTAAAAACAGATTGCCGCTGCCGCAATAAATCGCCAAGACTGAGAAAATCGCCCGCCCCAAAAGGCCAACAGCAGCGCACTGGCTGCTAGCAGCAGAAGGATATCTGACACAACATAGAACAAACCCACAATATCGGAGTAAGGCGCAAGCGCTTCATCCAGCGATATCGCCCACGCTGGGGCACGACTAGCAGACTCATCAGCAGCCATCGGCACGTTTGGCTCAGGTGCAGACACGGCAGGCGCTTCTAATGGTGCGTCCGCAGGTGCTTCGGGGGCTGGGGCAGGTGCTTCTGCGGGTGACTCTTGTGCATAGGCTGGCGCATTCAGCCGCAGCGCATCGCCAGTGACTTCACTGTTATAGATAAACCAAGAAATCACGATCCCCAATACGCCGATGCCCAGCAAGATCACCCACTGGAGCGGCGCTAAGTTGAGCCGACGCGAGGCGATCGCCAGCACCATCCCAATGCCCACCAGCACATACATCAGCAGAAAAAACAAGTCCGCAGGCGATACATCAGGCGAATTGCCCCAGCCAATTTCCCACTGACCTAGCAACAGGTTGCCGACAAAATAGCTCAGCATCCCTAGCCCCAACAGCAGCCACACCGTGCGGCCACTCACAATTTGAGGACTGCGCCAGTTCCGCAAACACAACAAGGCTGCCGCCAAAATCGCGACGGTTTCTAGCACATAGGTGCTAATGCCATACCACTCAGGCCGACCCTGTCCCGGCAAGGGCACGCTAAACAATAGAAAGAATAGGAGCGACAGCACCGCCCAGGCTACAGATGCAGCCACAATGAGCTGAACGGGCAAACCAGATGTTGTTTTACTCATGAGACTGCTCCCAGGTGACGACGGCAGATGCGATAGATGCAGACGTGCGGGGAATCGTGCACATCGGGTTAAATCTTAAATGACAAATAACGATAGATTACACCTTGAGCTATAAATTTATGAGAAGGCGTAGGTCTGGCATATCTAAATCTATATCTCAACGAGTTTCAAAAGCGCTGGCAGATCTTTGCTTGAATTCAGTTTTTCCGCAGCAATACTTAACTAATGCACCTAAAATATCGCCTAGCTTACTGATTCGTAAAACAAACTCATTTAGCTGAATAACTGGGGCGATCGCACTACACCCAATCTTTCCCAGTGGGTGACTGCTTCAACCACGACATGAACAGATTGCGCTCATTGGCGGGCATATCTTGCAGCGCATCCAGCACGCGCCCGGTGAAGTTGCCATTGCCAAAGTGCTCTTTCCCCAACCGAAATAACTCTTGCAACAGCGTATTAAGATGATGCTCTTGCCAGGATGGCATGGCGGTTGATCCCAGAGGGTCTACCGTGAGCAGTTGCTTCATGGCATTAGGCGTGCTGACTTGCGGAAACTGCCATTTTTGAAACACCCCCATCAGCTCATTCTCAAATAGGCTAGCCTGCCGCCCCCCTAGCAAGTCTTCAACATCGATATAAACAGCTTGCAGCAGCAATACACAGGCCTGGATAAAAGCAGGTTGGGTTGAATCATCACGGTCGGTATCGCTGTCGCTGTCTACCGCAAGCTGCTCCATCCGCACCTTGCCCCACACGCTATAGCGTTCAGGTTCTTCGAGCAGCACACAGGCCTTGCCACGATTGTCTGTCAAATCGCGCCAGAATGCTTTGGCGTCATCTTCTTGCGCAGCATTAAATACACTAATCAGGCGAAAGTTTTGCCCCTGATAGTGGAGGATAGGAATTTGTTGATCTTTTTTTGGATGCAGAACGCTGGTTATTTCAACATCCTGTCTCTTTAAGATGAACATGATGCTGCCACTAGACGTCGAACAACGGTTGAGAGAACCAAAACCATCTCAGCCACGCAGGGAAGGAAGAAGGCAATTCACCAAATCGGCCCCTGCACTATACAGCGGGCAGAATACTTTTAATCGTAAGTGCAAGAAGTTGGTTTTAAGTGTACACCTGATTATTCAGGACATACGCACTTCATGCCTTACGGTTTATATCTCGGGGATGGGCGATCGCCCAATTAGAATCCGTTCGCCCGCCCTGGGTTAACCCGGGCGTGGGATAGGATGGAAGACGCCTTAGCGATTAGTGTTCCCAAAATGCTATCAAGTCTCTCTGGTGGGCATGGCTGATGGGCTGAGTGGGGCTCGTGCGATCGCTCACATTTATCAATCCTAGCCAACTGAGTGCCATCAGACCCTTGGTCTTCAACGCCCCCCGCCCTATCCCCCTTGTTTTTTCATGTACTTCATTCATTTATAAGTTCGCCATTTCCTCTATCAATGGTTAGAATTGCAAGTGTAAATCAACGTTAAGAAACCATGGCTAGCTCCCTGACGCAAGAAATGGTCGTAACGTCGGCAGCACAAGATGCTAAAGCTCTGCGGCAGGTGCTACAGAGTGTCACCCCAAGCACGTGCCCGCATACGTACAACTTTCACATGCATACGACGGCGTCAGATGGGCGGCTAGATCCAGAAGAACTCGTTAAACAAGCGATGGATTTAGGGTTGTCGGGCTTTGCCATTACCGACCACCACTCGGTCTCGGGCTTTCAGGTGGCACACCGCTGGCTTGAGGAATATCGTAACTGGTATCAGGTTGAGGTGCCTCACCTTTGGGTTGGGGCAGAGTTCAATGCAGAACTGTGCGGCACCGAGGTTCACATTTTGGGTTATGCCTTCAATCCCAACCACGAGGCAATGCAGCCCTACCTGCAGCAAGAAATCACCACAGGCGAAGCGTTTCAGGCCAAACAGGTGATCGGAGCTGTGAAGCAGGCGGGGGGGCTGGTTGTGCTGGCTCACCCAGCGCGCTATCGCGTCTCGGCCTCGGCGCTAGTGCCCACGGCGGCAGAATTGGGCGTTGATGGGGTAGAAAGCTACTACGCCTACCACAATCCGTCACCGTGGCAGCCTAGCCCACGCCAAACCCAAGAGGTCTGGCTGCTGGGTGAAGCTCACGGACTCTTGCACACCTGCGGCACCGATACGCATGGGCTAAGTCTGTTGCAACGGCTCTAGAATGCTCCAAGCAACAATGTGGCTCCGCTGTTCAGCCGCCGAGTAAGCCAGATTAGATAACTCTGCATTGAAGCACTTTCTAAGTCAGAAGGCGCTTCAGTATGATTTCGCTACTGATGAGGTAGCAATTTTATTACTTGACGCTAACAAAGCGCTCATGGGCGATCGCCCGCAATCGTTGTACCTCTTCGCGTCGGGAGATCGACAGCGGCACGGTGGTTTTGATGCTGTGGATGAGTAGGGCGGTATCAAGTGGCCGGTTTTCGCGTAGGGCGGCGTAGAGGGCGCTGATGATCGCCTGTTCGATTTCCGCACCGCTGAAGCCATCAGTAGCGGCAATCACAGCCGGGAAGTCGAACTCGCGCGGGGTTTGGTTGCGCTGCAGCAGGTGCGCCTGCAGGATGACGCCGCGCTCGTTGGCATCGGGTAAATCTACAAAAAACACCTCGTCGAAGCGTCCCTTGCGAAACATTTCTGGTGGAACTTGGGAGATGTCGTTGGCGGTAGCGACCACAAACACATCCTGGGATTTTTCCTGCATCCAGGTCAGAAAGGAGCCGAAGAGGCGCTTGCTGAGGCCCCCGTCGGAGTCGCCACCGCCTGGGCTAAAGCTTTTTTCTATTTCGTCGATCCACAGCACGGCAGGGGCCATCGATTCGGCAAGGGCGATCGCCTGTCGAAAATTTTTCTCTGACTCGCCCACGTATTTGTCGTAGAGCCGCCCTGCATCTAGCTTGAGCAGGGGCAGTTGCCACATTGCGGCAATGGTTTTGGCTGCCAGCGATTTGCCGCAGCCCTGAATACCCAGAATCAAAATACCCTTGGGTGGCCGCAGGTTGTAGGCTTTGGCTTGGGGTGAAAAGCCCATCTGCGCCGTTTCAAGCCAGCGCTTGAGACCGGCAAAGCCGCTTAATTTAGTCGGCTGGCTGCTGGCGGGAAAATATTCCAGCACGCCGTTTTCGTGGATGAGTTGGGCCTTGCGCTGGAGGATGCAGGGAATATCGCTAAAGGTGAGCTGTCCATCCACAATGGCTGCATAGGCGGTGACCTGACGCGCCTGCTTCAGGGTCATGCCCGCAAGGGCTTGCACGAGCGCATTGACTTCGTCGGCGGTGGGCACGTTGTGGAGCCGATTGCGCTTGCGGAAGGTGGTCACCACATCGAGCACCACCTGCCGAAGCTCCTCGGGGCTGGGCAGTTTGAGGTCGTAATACACGGCATCGTGGGCGATTTCGCCGGGCAGCGACACCGCGCCCCCCGTTAGCACGATCGCCGACTGGTTGAAGGAAAACTGCTGCACTACCTCGCGAAACTTGCGCGCCACCACCGCATCGTCGAGATGGCGGCTAAAATCTTTGAGCCAAAAGATGCCCTTCATCTGGCTATCTTGCAGATGTTGCAGCATGGCTAAGGGTTCATCGGTCTCCTCTATGACGGCGGTGTTGGCTGTGCCCGGTGGGGCGCAGTCGTTAACCCAGGGCGCCTGATTAGAGCGGAGCGATCGCCGCAATCCTTGACTCACACTCCACTCAAACAGCCAGCGCTGCATTTCTTGGGTAACGGATTGCAGCAACACCTTCACCCGGTCTTCTTCTACCGTTTCCATCACAATCAAGGGATGGAAGGACAGAATTAGGGTTTGAATGTCGCGGATGCTGGCGGAGAGGGCATCAGACGGCTGCGGCATAGCGAGGAACGAATGAACGACAGGGAGCTGGAACTAAACGCTCTTATAGTGTTCTACAGTCAGGCGCACACCCTTCACGGATGATTAGTCCAACTCCTGATGCAAATATTCCCCAGATTGGGTGATGTATCGCCGCTGGGCTCCCACTTGCACCCAGGCCAAGCCATTAGAAAACGGCCCCACGTTGGCAAACTGCGGTGCGATCGCCCCCTCGCCACAGGGCGTGATGTAGCCATAAACCCCGTCTACTTTCACCGCCGCCAGCCCTTCTGAAAAGTCTGCCGCGTGGTCAAACTGGGGGTCTACCACGAGATCTCCAACGGCATTCACATAGCCCCATTGGCGACCCACTAACACAGCGGCTAGGCCTTCTGAAAAATCCGAGGCAAAGTCAAATCTGGGGGCGATCGCCTGATTGCCGCTAGGGTCAAGAAAGCCCCACTGGCTGCCCTGCCGAAACCGCGCCCGCTGTTCTGAAAAACTAAAGGCCCCATCCAGTGTAGGCTCAATCACCACGGCCCCAGACGGGTCAATGTAGCCCCAGCGCTGGTTTAGCCGCACTGCTGCCCGCTCTTCTGAAAAGCCACGCCCATCCTCAAACTGTGGGGCAATCTGCCACTTGCCCTCGGGGGTGATGTAGCCCGTTCCCGACTCGACCTTGACCGCTGCCATGCCGTCCCGAAACGACTGCCCTAGCGTAAACTGCGGTTCAATGATCCATTCCCCCGCCGGATTAATGTACCCATAGCGATTGCCCGGACGAATCGCCGCCAACCCTTCTGAGAACGGTGCAGCGCTGGCATATTGGGGATCAACCACAATGGCGCCACTGCGATCCATATAGCCGTATACATCGTTCACCCGCACCAGCGCGCGATCGTCGCTAAAGGCAGATGCCCCATCCAGTATGGGGTTTACTTCTAGCACGGGATGGCCTGTTGTATCGATATATAGGGTGCGATCGCCCTGGCGCACCACCGCCAACCCATCCGCAAAATCCGAAGCCTGATCAAAGGTCAGCATAGTAGACGGCGAGGGGGGAGGCGAAGAAGGCAACATGGCACCAGCGGCTACAGCCGGACAACGGGAAGACATCGCTTGCGCATGGGACGCAGAGTCGGATAGCGGAACCAGACGGGGCGCAGCCCCAGACCCTATGCCGAGCGATGAGTGACAGGATAGCAGCAGCAGCGCTCCGGCAGCGAGCCCCCATCGTGTGCGGCTTGGCCTTATCCTGCTGCGGCCAGGATGCCGGCTCCTTCGTCTTAATGCCCAGACCACTGCCCAGGCTAATATCCAGACCATGAACGCCCAGACTAGAATCATCGAAGGCATAGCGTGCCCACTCGAAGAGAATTGCTTTTTATTGTGACGCAGCCCAGCTCTTGTGACGTAGCCCAGGCCACCGCAACGCCTATCCCGCATAATGAGTGCCATCCACACCGACACCATGCCGTAGTCGGGCAGGCGTTCCAACCCAGTGGCGACCCAGCGATAACACCCCTCCGCGTAATTTCCTGAGCCTGCTGGCGGGTTGAGGACGAGCGTCTCTAGCGCCTGATTTTTATTCCCTACGTCAGTTCGATGCTGAAACAACGTTAAACCGCGCTGCCCTGACGGTTATCCCTGTTTCTTTTGGTTTGCATACAGTTGCTTAAACTGCGCTTGGCGCTTTTTATGATCCACGATGGGCTCGGGATAATCGCTGGTACGGCGATCGCCCGAGTCAATGGCTCCAGTCACCAGCATCGCGGTATCTAAGCTGCGTAGCTCGGGTAGCCAGCGGCGGATATATTCGCCATCGGCGTCAAACTTCTGCGCCTGACTGGCAGGGTTAAAAATCCGCAAGGGCTTGGGGTCCATGCCGCTAGAGGCGCTCCACTGCCAGCCGCCATTATTAGCCGATAGGTCACCATCGAACAAGTGCTGCATGAAGTAGCGCTCACCCCAACGCCAGTCAATGATCAAGTCTTTGGTAAGAAAGCTCGCAACGATCATGCGACAGCGGTTGTGCATCCACCCAATCTCGTTAAGCTGGCGCATGGCGGCATCCACAATGGGGTAGCCAGTGCGCCCCTCGCACCAGGATTGAAAATGCTGCTCGTTGTTTTCCCAAGGAAAATCTTTGAACGTGTCCCGATAAGGGCCATCTGCCAACTCGGGAAAGTGAAACATCACATGTTGATAGAACTCGCGCCAGGCCAGCTCTTGCCGCCACACGCGGATGCCGTTGCGGGCTTCGTCGCTGCGAGTTTGACGCTCTGTGGCTGCGGTCGCAGCCCACACCTCGCGAATGCCGATCGCCCCCAATTTGTGCGCCGCGCTGAGGCGAGACGTGCCGTCTATAAACGGCAGGTTGCGCTGTTCGTCATAGTCGGCCAAGGCGCGATCGCAAAACGCATCCAACTGGTCGCGCGCAGCCTCTGTGCCCGGTTCTAGCAAAAATCCGTTGTCCCACGCAAACCCCAAATCGCTCAGGCTAGGAAGGGCGATCGCCCCTGCTTTTTTCGCAGCGGCCTTGCCTGAATTCGACAAGGCTTGAGCATTCTTAAACGTTGCCACGGCTTCAGCCTTCGGTTTATCGCTCCAGTTCTTCCAAAAGGGACTGTACACCTTATAGGGATCGCCAGAATTGGTTGAAATCTCTTGAGGATGGTGCAACAGCTGATCCCAATGGGCGCTGTATTCAATCCCAGCCTGTTTCAGCGCGTCAGCAACGGTGCGATCGCGCGATCGCCCATAAGGCTCGACATCCTTGTTCCAATAGACTGCTGCCGCTCCGATCGCCGTCGCCAATTCTGGCAGCGCCTTAGCGGGATCATCCTGCAAAATTAAGAGTTGACTACCGGCCTTGGCATAGTCCTGCTCTAATGCCTTTAGGCAGCCCAGCATATAGGCGACCCGCACCGCCGCCACATCGTCCCGCTCCAAAATATGGGGATCTAAGCAAAACACCCCCATCACGTGGGGCGATCGCTCCCGCGCTGCCGCCAGCCCTACATTGTCAGAAATTCGTAAATCACGGCGGTGCCAAAACAGGAGCAGATCAGACATAGACGTTAGAAATTTAAAGCCAGACTTGGGGGTGCAGAGGGGCGCCCGATCCGGAGGTGCGGGGGCACTAGACCTCTCAGACTTAGTCTAAACCGTTTGCTGAAGGCTTTGTCCCGCTTGGCCCAATCTGCCACAGTCGCCCAAACCCTAGGTTCCTTCTCGACGCTGCAAGGCTTCGTCCATATAGGTGCGATCGCCCAGTTTTTGCAGCATGGGGCCATATTTGCCAAACTGCACTGCACTGACAGAGGCCGCCGGCATGTCGATGCGATCGCGATAGCGCCCCAAGTCAATGCCCAACAGACTGCATAAAATAATGCGAATCGTTGCCTTGTGAGAGACCACCAACACATTGCCAGTGGTGTGGGCATCTTCAATTTCTGCAATCACCGCCATCGCTCGATTGGCAATTTCTACAGCGGTTTCGCCTCCAGTAGGGGGGTTCCAGGCGGGCTCAGTCATCCAGCAGAGGTAGTCTTCGGCAAAGGTTTGCTTCACCTCGTCGGCGCTCAGCCCTTCCCACTGGCCATAGTGAATTTCCTTCAGCCCATCCCGCAATTGCATCTCTAGGCCAACTGCGTCGCAGAGGGGCTTGGCCGTGGCAATGGTGCGCGTCATCGGGCTGGCATAGATGGCGCTCCAGGGAATTGACTGGTATGCAGTGGCGAAGGCTTTCGCCATTTCATATCCTTCCGGCGTGAGATCGACATCGACCTCACCCGAATAGCCGCCCGTTTGGCTATAGGTGGTTTCACCGTGGCGGATGAAGTAAAGAGTCAGGCTCATAGGAAATTAGGGGTGAAGGGCAAGAAAAGGGCTTGGGGTTCACGTTTGACGAACAGCAGAAAATAGAGGGGAAGATAAGCGCTCCTTGTTTGACCTAGGGGGTGTCATCACTTCCAACTAAACGCCTGATGCTATGAGCGTTGCCACGTCCGACCCAAAAACCAGGCTAGGGGCTGTGACTGTTGATTTCTGGGATATCAGAGGCTAATTGATGACAGCCCCTAGCTAAATGAGCGATCGCCCTTACAACAAAGACGCACTTAGGGAGCGCGCCTTTGTTGTATCAGTCAGTCTGCCTTAGAGCCGCAGGTAGACATGAGCTAAGGAGTTAGCCCTAAGTCTTCGGGAAGATAGTCCTCAAGCTGCACATTCACAGAGTCAATGTGCCAGATGCCATCGCAGTAATCGCGAATGGAGCGATCGCTCGAAAACTTGCCCATCCGCGCCGTGTTCAAAATCGTCATGCGCGTCCACTGTTCGACATCGCGGTAAGTCTCACCCGCCCGATCTTGGGCATCCACATAGGAGCGATAGTCCGCCATCAGCATGTACTGGTCGTCATGCAGCAAATCATCCACGATCGGCTTAAACAGATCAGGATTGCCGTGGGAGAAGAACCCAGACGAAATTCGGTTGATCGCCCGCTGCAATTCTGTATCTGTATCGTAGTAGCTGCGAGGGTTATAGCCAGAGGCCTTCATCGCTTGCACCTCATCTGCCGTTAGGCCAAACAAGAAGAAGTTGTCGGCACCTACCTCTTCGCGAATCTCAATATTGGCCCCGTCTAGCGTGCCCATCGTCAGGGCACCATTCATAGCAAACTTCATGTTGCCAGTGCCCGAGGCTTCCTTCCCAGCCGTAGAAATCTGCTCTGACAAATCAGCAGCAGGATACACCCGCTGCGCAAATTTCACGCTGTAGTTCTTCATGAACAGCACTTTAAGGCGATCGCGCATATCTGGATCGCGGTTCACCACCTCAGCAATGGAATTGATCATTTTGATGATCAGCTTAGCGCGGTGGTATCCCGGAGCCGCCTTGCCGCCAAACAAAAACGTGCGGGGCGTGATGTCTAACGACGGATCTGCTTTTAGCCGGTTGTAGAGCGTCACAATATACAGCGCGTTCAAATGCTGCCGCTTGTATTCATGAATCCGCTTTGACTGGATATCAAACAGAGAATGCGGGTTGATCTCCAACCCGTAATGGAGCTTGATATAATCGGCCAGATCTTGCTTAATCGCCAGCTTAATTCGGCGGAACTCTGAGCGAAACTCTGGATCATCCACATAGGCTTCTAGCCCACTCAGCTCCGATAGGTTCTTAATCCAGGTATCGCCAATCTTGCTAGTAATGAGCTGCGTTAGGCGAGGGTTGCTCAGCGCCATAAAGCGGCGTGGCGTCACCCCATTGGTCATGTTCTTAAACTTGTGAGGATACAGCTCGTAGAAATCGCGCAAAATCCCCTTCTGCAGCAGCTCGGTGTGCAACGCTGCCACTCCGTTAATAGCGCTACTGCCCACACAGGCCAAGTGCGCCATCCGCACATAGCGCTCGCCGCTCTCATCGATAATCGACATGCGGCTAAGGCGGTCAGGGTCATCGGGGAAGCAGATGCGGACATCATCTAAAAACCGTTGGTTGATCTCAAAGATGATTTCTAGGTGGCGCGGCAGCAGGCTACCAAACAAGCCAATGGGCCAGCGCTCTAGCGCTTCTGGCAGCAAGGTGTGATTGGTGTATGCAAAAGTCTGAGTGGTAATGCTCCAGGCTTTGTTCCAGTCAAACTCGTATTCGTCGATGAGCAGTCGCATGAGCTCGGCTACGGCCACCGCAGGGTGAGTATCGTTGAGCTGAATCACAAACTTTTCGTGGAAGCGCTCAACGGGCAGCTTTTGCTGCTCCATGATCCGCATCATGTCTTGCAACGAGCAGGAGACGAAGAAAATTTGCTGCGCCAGCCGCAGTTGTTTGCCCTGCGAAATGTTGTCGTTAGGATACAGCACCTTTGACAGGTTCTCTGACACCATCTTTTCTTGCACAGCGCCCACATAGTCGCCCGCGTTAAAGGCATCAAAGTCGAACGACTCAACCGCTTCGGCCCGCCACAGGCGCAATGTGTTGGCGGTATTGACCTTATAGCCCAGCAGCGGCGTGTCATGGGGGATGCCCATAATGACCTGATAGGGCACCCAGCGCACGCGGTAGCGCCCGTCGTCATCCACATAGGATTCAGTGTGACCGCCTAGCTTAATTTCTACGGACCATTCTGGTCGCACAATTTCCCAGGGGTTGCCGTATTTCAGCCATTTGTCGGTGAGCTCGACCTGCCAGCCATCGCGAATATCTTGATCAAAAATGCCGTATTCGTAGCGGATGCCATAGCCGATCGATGGGATTTCTAACGCGGCCATGGAATCGAGATAGCAGGCTGCCAGACGCCCTAAGCCTCCGTTGCCCAGGCCAGGTTCTTCTTCCTGTTCCATCAGAACGTCAAGATCTAGCCCCAACTCTTGGATGGCTTGCTTGACGTCGTCATAAATGCCCAGATTGACAAGGTTATTGCCCAAGTGTGGCCCCATCAAAAATTCGGCAGATAGATAAGCCACGGTTCTTGCGCCCTGCTGGCTATAGGTGCGAGCCGTTTCTAACCAGCGCTTGACGAGGCGATCGCGCACGGTATAGGCCAGCGCCATGTAGTAGTCGTTTTGCGTGGCAATGTCGGGAAACTTGCCCTGAATGTAGAAGAGGTTATCGAGAAACGCCCGCTTCAGAGTTTCAACGTTCAGCCCCGTGCGGTCGTCCTCCACCCGAACTGGAGGACACCCGAGCGGTATATCTTGTGGTGCAGTTTGCATAGCATGATTCCTTGATTGAGGGAGCATGAGATCCATGAAGCGGATAGTCTACCGTCACCCCACAAAGCGGGTGTCGTGCTTTCCTCTGGATTGGTTAACGTTCATCCTACAGGAGGACATTTTGAAGCGAATGGTCTTTACGTTACATTGCCTTGTCGTCTTATCCTAAGAGCCAACCATTCAGAACCAGGTCGAGGGAAGGGGCCAAAGAAAACTGTTTGGTGAGGGTCATGGGTGCCTAACACGCTGAAAGTAACCAAGATTCAAAGATTTGAAGCATCCAATTTCGATTGGGAGCACATCGATACTCGTGGGTTAGGGGCGATCGCCAGATTAGCAGCTAACGGCACAGCATCGCTGGGGATCGATCCCAAACCATATTTGGTCGAGCAAAATGACCCCACGCAATTTCACCAAGTTTTAAGAATTACAGGTGTTGGGGGGCTAGGTGTTGCGACTACGCTGCATCTTGGAGCAAGGGGGAGAGCGGCGCGACACTTAATACCTACCCTATTTGGGAGGTTTCCTTTAAGATTTCTGAATGGGGTTCTTCGCTGGGTTCAGTCCATAGGTTTGCTCAGGTTTCATTTGTCTGGATGGTTGGGGCGATCGTTTTTTTAGCCAAAGCTCCTGCAATAGATATTGCGATGGAGCCAGAGAGTTGAGCAGACGTGTTGCTTCTGCATCGGTGCTGTTGAACGACACCATATTAGCTGCAGCAGCTAGCACGATGCCTATAGTGATGGGTGAACGATGGTTCTTGCCTCAATCATCGTTAAAAATTAATACATGAAATTAATGCATGAATGGAGAACATAACCAAATTCTGGGGCGGGAGGTAGTAGGGAGAGGGGAAGCGTCACCCTCTCAACCCAAATCTGCCTCTGCTTCGTACATGATTAGGACTATTGCTGAAAGATGTTGGCGCGATCGCGTATAGGCGATCGCCAACTATGGGCACTCTAGGTTATCCCCTCTAACCCCAGTCCTCATAGTGCATAGGGTTCGTCTATTGCTGCCGCTTGCTTTTAGTGGTTAGCTGATGCCAAATCAGTGCTAGGTGATTATTCTATCCGTGACGCTGCTCTGCATGACCTGCATTTATGAGCGGCATGAGCGGCATGAGCGATCGCCTTTCATGGGGCAAAGCACTGACAGAACTTCGGCATACTATCACAGTGTTTTACAGACGATCGACGGGCTCGATACGGTTGTAACTTCGTCTACTTAACCCAGTCTACTTAACCCATACCCATTGCTGTTGAATATCAATGTCAGGTGTTTTTTCTAATTCAGTTGCGTTACACCCCATGAACGGTAATCTGCAAGCAGCCGACGCGGCCTCCGATGAATTCCTCATCCGGTTTTGGGGCGTGCGCGGCAATATACCAACGCCGGGGATTGAGACAGTTCGCTATGGCGGCAACACAGCCTGCATTGAGGTGTTGGTGGGAGGGCAGCGGCTTGTGTTTGACGGCGGCACTGGGCTGCGGGTGTTGGGTAAGCACATGCAAAAAGAAATGCCCGTGACGGCACATTTATTCTTTACACACACCTATTGGGATCGCATCCAAGGCTTTCCGTTTTTCATCCCGGCATTCATCCCAGGCAACTGTTTTCACGTCTATGGCGCCATGGGGCAAAATGGGGCCTCCATTAAACAGCGGCTTGGGGAGCAAATGCTGCGGCCCAATTTTCCTGTGCCGCTGCAAGAAATGCAGTCAACCCTGACCTTCAACAACATTCACGCGGGGTCAGTGATTACGCTAGGGAATGTTGTGGTAGAAACCATATCCCTTAACCGTCCGAATGCAGCGCTGGGGTTTCGGGTCACCTGGGAAGGCTACTCAATGGTGTATGCCACTGATACTGAGCACACAGCCGACGGGTTGGATCAAAGCCTGCTCTACCTCTCGCAGGGTGCCGATCTGCTGATCTATGACGCTTACTATACTGAGCATGATTACTATGGCAAGGCTGCGGGCGATCGCCCCATTGCAACCTGGGAGTCGGGAATTGAAGTAGCGAATGCAGCAAACGTCAAGCAGGTGGTCATGTTCCATCACGACCCCATGCATGATGACGACTTTCTTGATCGGGTTGAAACAGAGGTGCAGGCGCGCTTTGCGAATGTGCAGCTTGCCCGAGAGGGCATGGCGATTTCGCTGGTTAAGGCGTAAGCACACAGAATCTAGGCCAACGCCAGCTGAATAGGTCAGCAGACTGCGCTTAGCAAACCCCTAAACGTCTGAAATGCCGCAGACCAAATACGATTCTGACTACTTTCGCACAGATGCTGCTGTCTACTATGCGCGCGATCAATTTCGCGTCTAGCTGAATTTCAAAAACTTGTTTGACGTTCGTTATTTTGAATCGGCTAATGGCCGTAACCGCATCTTTCCGGGGGCTCCCTTTGAAGTTCTGGCAACCGTAGGGTGGGAGTTTTAGCCTATGACCGCTGCTGACCATTTACGGTCTGAACTGCTACAGGTTTCATCCCCCCTGGATGAGTTTTTGCAGCATCGCCTCTGGCTTAACGTCAGTTCGGGTTAAGAGGGTTTTGGGGCATCGCGAACTCAGGTTGGCTTACGTCACCCCCTACCGCAGATGAGATGATTCTGGCCAAAGACTACTGGGCCTAGGGTCGCGTTCACATCAACCTGGAGTCTTTTGCAACTGCGCGGGGCATTCCAGATCTAACGGTGGCAGCGTCGCTCTGGAACAAAAATCACAACAATGCGCTGATTCCAGCAATTTTGCCTGCAATGACGCCACTGGGCGTTGGCTCAAATGCCTCCCTAAAGAATGTCAGTCTGGTGCTGAAAAACCAAATCCCCCAGGCGATTGTGCTGCATCAGCTCAGTGACGCGGTAATCTATCCCCCGCGATGGGGCCGAGGCTCAGTACCACAGGCAGAGACGGTGGCAGAACGCGCTGACCTATACCGATTTGTCTTGCGATCGCTGTTTGAGCATTTCAACGTGGCGATCGCCCAAATCAACCAACTAACCCGGCTGCCGCGCTGAATCATGTAGGGCGACTACTTGTATGAGGAGTTAGCGAACTGTCCAGGAGGGGCGATCGCCGCCCAAACTGGCCGTGCCCTGCTCTTTAAGCAATCGGCAAACCCCGCCGGGAATGACAGCTTTCTGTTTCTTAGTCGTTGAATTTGGAGCCTAGAGCTAATGGTAACGCTAGTGCTTTTTAGGGCGCTTTTTAGGGGTGCAGCGATCGCACAAACCCCTGATGCTCCGGTGAATTTATCCCCTGTTGCAACCTGGACAACACCGTTGTCATATCCCCTGCCAGCAACGCCGACACCGCTAGCCACAGTCCCGGAAAGACGCGACTGCGCACAATGCCTTGGTCATCCGGTGATTGCACCCGGTAGTCGTCTGCCTCCAAGACAAACCAATCTAGCTGTGCTTCCAACGTGCGCCAGACGACATATTCCTGCACCTGATTGCGCCGATAGGCCCGTTTCTTGTCATGCAAGTCAATCGCTGCACTACTGGCCGCTACTTCCACGATTAGCTCCGGTGCTCCTTCGATGTAGTCATCGGCACCAATTGTTGCCTGTCGCCCCGGCACCAGCAACACGGCATCGGGCTGAGGCTCGTTCTCTAAATCTAGCCGCACCGTGGGTTCAATGCCCAACACCACTCCTGGAGTAAAGGCTTTGTAAATTCCTAGCCAAGTCACTAAATCTCCATGCGGTTCCCCATGACTTTTGAGTCTCAGCGGCGATGCCATGTAGACAACCCCTTCAATCAGTTCTGCTTTTTTCACCCGCAGCATCGCTTCATAGCGCCGCTCAAACTCAGCCCGCGAGAGGCGATCGCCGTTTTCTAAAGGTGGCACGACAAGTCTAAAGTCTGGAGTGGCAACCATCGATCTTTCCCTCTGCTCTGCTCTCATTCTAAATCCAACCCCACCTATTCACTTCCCCACCTCCCAATGCGCACTTTCACCCTAGTCTGGTTCGGCCAACTCGTCTCCACCATCGGCAGCTATATGACCGACTTTGCCCGCACCCTATGGGCCTGGGAGATGACCGGCTCGGCCACAGCCTTGGCGCTGGTGGGCTTTTTTCGCAGATGGCGCTCATCCCCATCACCCTAGTGGCGGGGTTGATTGTCGATTCTCCTTTGAAGACGCTGCGCGAACGCTTCAATCGCCAGCGGCTAATTCTGAAAACGCCATCTGGATGACCCAGAGGTTCCTTTGCAACAGGGGCGGGTGTTTGCCGTCAATGCCCTAGCGCAGCAGATCATGGACTGCCGGGGCTTCCCCAATCGCTGGCCCCCTAACCGATCGGCTTCTCGAACCAGCTGCCGTCACCGATGGCTGGTCATCCACCGGACTAGGCATTATTTTTGTCACCGAACCGGGCGCAGGTATGGCACTCCTTTACGTCGGTTGTGCGCTAACAATAATGGGCGTGGGTATGGGTGGGTTTCTAAGATCCAACCTCAAACAGATCGAGAACCATCGTTGAGACTGCGATCGCCCAAACCCAAACGAGCGTCGTGATTTCCGGTTTTGCGATTCCTTGCTTCATCAAATGGTGCAGCGCTCAGTAGCTGCGCTTGGAAGGTATATTAATGAGAACTAATCTCATCAAATTCCATTTCTTTGTTGCTCTCGCCCCATGACCTTATTCCTCTCTGTTCCCGAAGCGCTGAGTCAGCAACATCAAGCTGAGCAAATCCAGTCGCTTCGCCAACCCTGGACAATTCCTTTAATCGACGCTTTTGGAAAAAGTCATGGCTATCGGCAAAACGTGGATTTGCGCCCGGGGCTCAATGTCTTAATCGATGACTATACGCTTCAGGATGACCTGATTGTGGAAATAGGCAATGTTGTCCCATGCACTCCTGAGTTGGGTATGGAGATGAGTTTCATGGTTTCGGGGCATAACCGTCTCGAAAACGTGCGGCCCTGTCATAGTTTCTTTGTAGCTACATGGAGAGATTTAGAGGGTGGGCAGTTCAAATGGCAAGCTGATGAGCGAGTTCTAAAGGTTGACATTCACATTGAGCCTGCGCTGCTTGAGACGCTCGTAGGCGACCAGATGGGCACGTTTCCTCCCCTGTTAAGACAGCTGGTTCAAAATTCTCAGCCTATTAGAGAGCAGTTTTGGCATGTGCAGTCAACGACCGCAGCCATGGGCTGTGTCATTCATCAGATTTTGCATTGCCCCTATCAAGGGCTAACCCGCTGGCTATACCTAGAGAGCAAGGTCATCGAGCTGATTGCCCTGCGGCTCGACCAAGTGATTCCGCCGCCGCCAGCCGCTTTGGTGGCACCTGGCTTGCAGCCTAAAGATATTGATCGCGTTCATCATGCCGGTGCGATTCTACTCCAGCGCTTGAAGAATCCACCGTCGTTGTTGGAACTCGCTCGCCTAGCAGGGCTGAATGACTACAAGCTGAAGCAGGGGTTTCGTCAGGTGTTTGGTACGACGGTGTTTGGCTATTTGCAAACCCACCGCATGGAGCGAGCTAAGCAGCTTTTGGCCGACCCAGCCTTCAAAATCGCCGGGGTGTCTCAGGCCATTGGCTACGCCAATCAAAGCCACTTTTGCCAGATGTTTAAGCAGCAGTTCGGCATGACCCCTCGATGCTACCGCAACAGCCTACGCCGCTAAAAGATCCGGATCTCGACAAGAAAAAATCCGGATACCGAAAAAAGCGATCGCACAATTCCCGTATTCTCAGCATACGCTTCTGACAATGATTCTTGTTTGAGTGAGTAACGCTACAGAAGCGCGTAGCGTCGCTGTGCACAAATTTGTGACTAGGTGTGTGGAGATGATGGGACAACCGCAACGATCAATTTGGCTGGCAAAGGCCCTGGTGCTGGGGACAGCGAGCTTTGTATCTCTGGGGATGGGGGTAGGCTGGGGAACTCCGGCTTTCGGAAATGAAGAAACGATAGATAGCGACGACGGGTATGTTGATGAGCCTAAATCTCCAGCCACCACGGTTGCTGAGTGGGTGGCTCAGGTCGAGGCAGCGCAGGTGCAGATTACGGGGGTCAGAGTCGAACCCACCGAAACGGGCCTATCCATCGTGCTGGAAACAGCAGCGGGAGACTTGCCGCTGCCTGCGACTCAGGCCGTTGTGGGCAATGCCCTGACGACAGACATCTCCAATGCGGTGCTGGCGCTGCCGGAGGGGGAGATGTTTGAGCAGTTTGGCCCGGCTGAAGGCATTGCCTTAGTCAGCGTTATGAATAGGCCCGATGGGGGGGTACGGGTCTCCATTACGGGAACCGATGCCCCGCCGCAGGCTGAGGTAAACACAGAAGCCGGGAATCTGGTGCTGAGCGTGGCACCGGGAGTGGCGGCGGCGGCGGCTCCTGGTGGTGATGATGCGATTCAGGTGGTGGTAACGGCAACCCGCACCGAGGAAGAGATTCAGGATGTGCCGCGCAGTGTGACAGTCATTACTCGGGAGGAGCTTGAGCAGCAGCTTAGCGTAAACCGTAATTTGGGGGATGTTCTGGGGCGTGTAGTGCCAGGGTTTGGGCCACCCAACGGCATTGGCAGCAGCATTGATTTTCAGTCGCTGCGAGGACGGGCTGCGTCGGTGCTGATCGACGGTGTGCCGATTTCTGAAAATGTGGGTCTAGGACGAGAGCTGCGATCGCTTGACCCTGCTGCCATTGAACGGGTTGAGATTGTGCGCGGTCCCACGGCTCTCTATGGTGGTGAGGCCACAGGGGGTGTCATCAACATCATTACCCGCCAGCCCAGCGACGAGCGCCTCAGCCTGACCAGTGAAGTCGGGGGCGTGCTGTCGCTCACCAATGGCGAAGACAATTCGAGTGGTCTGCTGCGTCAGACCGTCTCTGGGCGAGAGGGCATCTTTAGCTATGACTTCACAGCCGCAGCAGAGTTTAACGGTGGGATTTTTGATGCTAACGGCGATCGCGTTTTCGTCCTGGCCGGGGACGGTAGCCTCAGCGATGCCGATACCGTCAATTTATTTGGCAAAATCCGCTTTGATTTTGATGACAATCAGCGCTTACAAATCACCGCCAACTATTTCAATGATCGCCGTCAGGCCTTCATTCTTGATCCGGCGGTCGCTGCGACCCCTGGCATTCAAGCGGCTAGGGCCATTAGGCTAGACGACATTGACATAGACGGTGGCTTGCCAGAACGCGACAATACCCTGTTTAACCTCAGCTATACCCACGCTGACGTGTTGGACAGCGAGCTGCAAGCCCAGGCCTACTACCGCTACTACAGTGAAAACGGAGGCATTCCCAACGATGAGCGCGGTAACCCTCTCTTTGACAACATCGTCCGCACGCGGTGGAATTTTGAGCAGTGGGGGGGGCGGCTACAGCTCAACACACCCCTAGCAGAAACCCTGAGCTTGCTGTGGGGGGCTGACTACGCTCGGGAGAGCAGCGCGCAACCCTTCGACATTTTTGACTCCGTTGCCTTCGACAATAGCGACGGACGTACCTTTCAACGCATTGATACCGGCACATTTGTCCCTCCTTCCGTCCTGGACGAGCTAGGGTTGTTTACCCAACTGCAATGGCAGCCTACTGAGCGATGGCAACTCAGTGGGGGTGTCCGCTATGAAAACATTAGTTTTAGCGTTGACGATTACACGACATCTAATGGTCAACCCATTCAGGGCGGTAACTTAAACTTCGATGATTTCGCCTTCAACGTCGGCACCGTATTTGATGCCACCGACAACATCAGCCTGTTTGCTAGCCTTGCCCAAGGCTTTTCGGTACCGGCTTTTGGTCGTGTGCTGCGGGTGCCGCCCACGGGTTTCGAGCAAGTCACTGATGCCCTAGATGTCACCCAGCCCCAAAAGGTTACAGAGTACGAGATTGGAGTACGTGGTAACTGGAATGGGGTACAGGCTTCCCTGGCAGCGTTTTACAACACGTCGGATCTAGGCACGTTTTTTGAGCAAGGGGTCGGAGGCGTGTTTGTGCCTGTGCGGGCGCCCGAGCGCATCTACGGAGTAGAAGCCACGGTCGATACCCAGATCAGTGATATCTGGCGCTTGGGCGGCAGCTTTAGCTGGTCTGAAGGGGAAAACGATCCGCTCGATGATGGCAACTTTATGGCTCTCTCCAGCGCTACGATTCAACCCTTCAAACTCAGCGCCTACGTAGAAAATGAAACCCTACCCGGCTGGACAAATCGGCTCCAGGTGCTGTGGGTGGGCAGCCGCGATCGCGCCTTTAATGCCGATGTCGATTTGGTGCCCATTGGTAGTTACGCTGTGGTCGATTACATCAGCAGTATCGCGGTGGGCAGCGGCGTTATTCAAATTGGGGTTGAAAACCTGCTCAATACCCAGTACTTTCCAGTGGCGTCTCAGTTTCTGGCGGGCTTTGATGAGCAGTTTAACGTGGCGGGGCGGGGCCGTGCCATCAGCTTGCGCTACCAGGTCGATTGGTAAAGAATGATGTTTTGTGCTCAGGTCTCCCGCCAAGCTGGGGAAGATATCGTTGGCACTGCTGCCACCCACGCCGCCTACATCCTGATCGAATGGGCCCCGCCTTGGCCCGGTGATGAATTCCGTCGGCAGGAGAGCCTGCTGACTCCGTTTATCGATTACCTCCACGGGCTGGGTCGCTCGATTCGAGTCCTAGCGATTTACAATCCTCGGTTCTGGCAGCCAGACCGCCATCGAATAGTCATATTTCAGCGTTCTACCACGGAGTTTTGCTACTTTCAGCGGTGGGAGTTTGAGGTTGACTCCGAAGCCGCCATTATCAGCAAACTTCAGGGCTGGTTAGCGGGGAGACTGGCAGAACCCCCCGAGGCCGATCGCTCCCCTTGGCAAGACCTGCTCCTCTGCACCCACGGCAGCGTTGATCGCTGCTGCGCTCGCTGGGGTAAGCCTCTATTCCACGCAGCGGCTCTGGCTCTGGCGGCTCAGCCCAACCACCCTGTGCGGCTCTGGCAGGCTAGCCACTTTGGCGGACACCGTTTTGCCCCCACCGCGATCGCCTTTCCCGATGGTCGCTACTATGGTCGCCTCAACCTCGATACCCTAATGGCTATACTGACTCGCACTGGCCCCGTCACCGTTCTCCAAACCATCTATCGAGGCTGGGGCCTGTTGCCGTATCCGCTGCAAGCCATGGAGCGGCAAATTGTGCTTCAAAACGGTTTGTCTTGGCTGGATTTGCCAGTGCATCACCAAATTTTGCAGGAAGCTGAGCATGCCTGTCTGGGGCAGTTGCGCTATGCCCTTCCTGACGGAGCCGTTGTGGGCTATCAGGCCCAGATTTCCTGGCACCCCGAAGATGCCCTGCATTTACTCGGTGACTGCGGCAATTCACAACTAGAGATGATTGAGCAATTCAGGGTTGAACAGCTTTGGGAGATGACTGGAATCCGTGTAGCCAGCAGTGGGTAATGAAAGTAGCGGGTAACGGGATTTCGCTTTGCCATTGATTCTGCTTTCCTTTCCACACGTCTCTCTTCCAGTCATGTTTCAGACATATCAATATGTTTCACCTATCCTTATATCGACGACGGCAGGTACTTTTGGCCGCCCTGACCTTGGCAGGTGCCTGGGCCTGTCGAAAGCAATCTCCTGAGTCAGCGATCGCGCCGACGCAAGCAGACTGTCGCTCGGTAGCCCACGACGCGGGTGAAACCGAAATTTGCCAGCAGCCCAAGCGAGTCGTGGCGCTGAGTATGCATATGCTCGATCTGCTGCTGGCGCTAGAACAGCAGCCCACTGGTTATGCCCCAGTAGACCCTGTCACAACAGAGCGGTTTGACCGACCAGAACAGCAGATTCCCTATCTAGGCGACTACATCACTGGGCCGCCTGTCAATGTGGGCAGTCGTGGTGAACCCAGCCTGGAGACACTGTTCAGTCTAAGACCAGATTTGATTTTGGGTGAGACGGGGTTTCACCAGGCGATATATCCTCAACTGGCTCAAATTGCACCGACCCTTTTGTTTGGCGGGGCGTTGCGAGACCAGTGGCAGCAGAGTCTTACCCCTATTGCTCAGGCCCTGAACCGCTCACAGCAGGCTACTCAAGTTATTGCTGAACATCGTCAGCATCTCGCAACCACCCGTATGGCCTTAGACGAGGTAGTGCAGACCTTGCCCCGTTGTTTGCTGTTGGGCACAGGCGATTTGCAGCAGCCAATTCAGGTTAGAACCGGTCGTGATTATGCGGGTGGGCTTTTGCAGCATGTTGGATTTACGTTGGCAACGCCATCGACGACGGTAATTGCGGCAGGAGAGGTGACTGTTTCCTTAGAGGCTATTCCCCAGATTGCTCCTGACTGGGTGATTGTGCAGGCATGGAGCACTGATACGAGCAATTCCCCCCTGGAAACAGTGCGGCGACAGTGGCAGCAAAGCCCGGTACTCCAGATGATGGCAGCATCTCAGGCTGAGCGTGTGTACTTCGTAGACTATCAGCTTTGGAGCATTAGCCGAGGGCCAATTGCGGCTGGGTTAATTTTGCAACAGCTTGAAGCACTGCTGCTGTCATGAACCGGATATTCCTTCAAATTTGGTTTGGCCAGCTCATCTCCACCATCGGCAGCTACATGACCGACTTTGCCCTCACCCTCTGGGCCTGGGAGATGACCGGCTCGGCCACAGCCTTGGCGCTGGTGAGCTTTTTTTCGCAGCTGGCGCGCATCCCCATCACCCTGGTGGCGGGGTTAATTGTCGATCGCTTCAACCGCAAGCGGCTGATGATGTTGGGAGATGGGGTGGCGGCCCTGGCAACGGTGGGTATTGCCCTGCTGTATCTAGCCGACAGCCTGCATATCTGGCATTTATACGTAGCAGCCACCCTGAACGGCGGCTTTGGCCAGGTGCAGAGTTTGGCCTATCAAACCTCGATCTCGACCCTGGTGCCGCCCGCGCAACTGACGCGAGCCAACAGTATGAACTCGGCGGTGCATTACGGGGCTGCCATCTTTGGCCCAGCGATCGCCGGAGTGCTCTACCCGCTGGTGGGGCTGCTGGGGATTGCGGGGATTGATGTAGTGAGCTTTGGGGTGGCGATCGCCACTCTCCTCCTCTGCCACATCCCCCAGCCGCCGCCGCGCGCCGACCTCGAAACCCGATTTGCTAAGCTTACCTTTGGCTTTCGCGAAGTCTGGCGACAGCCCCGCCTGCGGGCCTTACTACTGATCAGCACCCTCTTCTGGTTCTTCCACGATCTTGGGGGCGCGGTCTACGACCCGATGATTTTGGCTCGCTCTGGCGGCAGCGCGGCGGCCTTGGCCAGTACGGCTTCGGCTGCGGGGATTGGCGGGGTTGTCGGGGCAATTGGGCTAAGTATTTGGGGTGGTCCCCGGCGACGGATGCGGGGCATGCTGGCTGGGTTCATCGGCGCAGGCCTGAGCAAGACGGTATTTGGACTGGGGCGATCGCCCCACATCTGGGTTCCGGCCCAGTTTTGCTCGTCGCTAAATTTTCCACTGCTGGGCAGTTCTGAAACCGCCACCTGGATGACCCAGATTGCCCCAGCGCAGCAGGGCCGTGTGTTTGCCGCCAATGCCCTGGTGCAGCAGATCGTGGGTGCTGGGGCCGCTCTCATGGCTGGCCCCCTAGCTGATCGCATCTTAGAGCCAGCCATGGCTCCCAAGGCGAGTCTCGCTAGAATATTTGGCGATTTGATAGGCACTGGCCCCGGCATCGGTATGGCACTCCTGTACGTAGCCTGTGCACTGGCGATGGCTGGGGTGGGTCTAGGAGGCTACTGGATGCCCAATCTCAGCACGCTAGGAGTTAGCCCGTCACAACCCAATGGCAGCACTTAGAGTTAGGCTAGCCTTGGATTAAACGCCTCAAAAGCCATGCCCTAACTTGGCTTTCCTGCAATGCAACGTCACCTCAAAATCCGCTACATCATCGGGGCGACTCGCCAGCCTGCTGCATAGCATTACACCGTTAGGTAGTGAGAACGGCTGTCAATAAACTATTGTTTATAAGGACGACTCCTGGATCTCTCTAACTAATTCCATGACCATTTCACTCTCACAGCAGGCTTATTGGGCGTTATTTGACACCGCTGACGGTCAAAGTGCTCAAGCGGCTGACGGGGTTGAGCAACTCACGCCCTATCCCGATCAGTTAGGTCGGGGGTATGGGCGAACCTTCGCGTTGCGGACTGGGCTCACCCTAGACATCGCCGACTACAGCCTGTTTGACGACCTCGTCATCACCTCCTGCGATCGCCAGCACCCGGTAGAGTACACCTTTAATCTGGCCACAGCCGGAACTTCTCAGGCCGAGCGCTATGGGGTTTGGGGCAGTGGCTTGGCACCAGGGGAAACCCAGCATCAGCCTGCTCATCAACGCTTGGCCTCGGTGAGTGTGCATCTAGAACCCGAGGTGTTTTGCGATTGGCTCAGGCTCAGTGACGATGAACTGCCCGCCCCCCTGCGATCGCTCGTGCGCCCTGCCGACCAGCAGTACTACGAGCGCTTTGGTACCCCTACGGCCTCAATGCAGATGGTGCTTCAGCAAATCTGGCACTGCCCCTACCAGGGCCTCACCCAGCGTCTATATCTAGACAGCAAAGTCTGGGAACTGATGGCCCTGGTGCTGCATGAAATTAGTAACGGGGTCGATCCGGCTCCGGCTCAGGCGCTGCGGCCCGATGATGTCGAGCGCATTCGCCAGGGCGGCCAAATTTTGCAGACCCGCCTCGACCAACCGCCCTCGCTACTAGAACTAGCCCGTTTGATTGGCATTAACGACCACAAGCTAAAGCTGGGCTTTCGCCAAGTGTTTGGAACCACGGTTTTTGGCTATTTGCATGACCTGCGGCTGGAGCGATCGCGCCAATTGCTCGAATCGGGCGGTCTCAGCGTCACCGCTGCCGCCGAGGCCGTGGGTTTTGCCAGCCGAGGCCACTTTGCCGCCGCTTTTCGCCGCAAGTATGGCGTGAATCCGGGGGTCTATGCGCGGGGAAGAAGGGCGTAGGAGGTGGGTGGGTGGGATGGGTGAGTATTGGGCCAGCATCCCCTCCCAGGATGGGCAAGGGGGGGGTCCGGTTTTTGGGTGTCGGGTTTATGGTTCGCGGTCTGTCGTATACCCTACACCGAAGAATCAGTACAGATCCGTTATTGGCCGATTGACAGCACCTTATTCCTAGATGAGAATAAGTCTCAGCTTTGGGTATGTGCTCCTAGGGTTGTTTGTAGGTTGCGATCGCTATGCCGCTAACTCTCTCCTCTCAAGATTGGGATGAGCTATGGAATGCTGACCTCAGCAAACGCGAGACCACTGAGCAGCCCGATAGGTTTGAGGTGGCGCAAACCTGGACGGGTTCCCTAGAGCAGGGCTGCTGCCGAAGCCTAACGCTGCGGGATCTGTGGCTGACTATCGAAGAATCTCAGCTTAAGCAAGACATCATTTTTCAGTCAGAGCCCGCCAGCTGGGGGCCAGCCTCCAGCTTTTTTGTCGCCGGAACGATGAAAAGCTGCCATCAAGGATTCACCGCCGAAAATATAGAATCTCCCGGCGGCCACTATCTAGAATGCTTACAATCTGCCCAAGAAATTGACTATTTCCCTAGTGGCGAGCAAATTGTGAGAATTCGGTTTGGCCTCAGCCCAGCGGCCCTGAGCCAATTTGGTGAAACCACCCACTTGCCCGGTGAGCTACAGCCCCTTGCCAACGGCAACCCCGCCAGCTCGTTTTATCGCCAGGGGCAAACCACCGCCGATATGCAGGCCATTCTGCACCAAATTTTGCACTGCCCCTACCAGGGGCCGATCAAGCAAATGTATTTAGAAGGCAAAGTATGGGAACTGGCGGCCCTGCAATTTGCCCAGTTTACTGAGCAAGACGAGCAAGACGGTTCCCCACGCCTAAAACCCGATGACATTGAACGTCTGCACCACGCTAAGCGCATCTTAATGGAGCAGTTTGAGCAACCGCCCGCCCTCATGGCCCTGGCCAGACAGGTCGGGCTGAATGACTTCAAACTCAAACAGGGATTTCGCCAGGTCTTTGGCACCACAGTATTCGGCTATGTGCGGGAGTGCCGCCTACAGAAAGCACGCTTTCTATTAACTGACGGGAATCTGAGCGTGCAACAGGTAGCCCATGCCGTCGGCTACGCCCAGTCCAGCTATTTTGCCAGAGCCTTTCGGCGCAAGTTTGGTGTAAATCCTAAGACTTATCAGCTAGGGGGGTAGGGTTTGAGGTGTCGGGTAACGGGTATTGAGTATTGGGTATCGGGTGTTGGGTATTGGGTATCGGGTATCGGGTTCACGGTTTACGGTTCGGGCCTGACACCTTGCACCTGACACCCGACACCTGCCCCCTTCCCGCCCAAAAAATCCCGCTGGTACTCAAAAAAATCCGTCCCGCAACCAAAATGAGCTTTCTAACACCCTATGCTTCTTACGAATAGTTCTCATTTGTAAGCAGCTAGAGTGTGTGGTGTGATGGCAAATTTTCGGTGTTTGGTTTGGCTGGCGGGGGTTATGGCCGTATTGGCGACGACCAATAACTTACCGGCCTTGGCGCAAGATGATGACTCCGGGGAGCAGGAGACGGAGGCCGCACTGCCCAGCAAGACTCTGGTTGGTGCAAACCCCCAGGCTTTGTCTGACTTTACTGTGCCGCCAGCAATAACCGTGGATGAGTGGCTGACTCAAATCGCTCAGAGTGAACTCGTCCAGGTAACCGGTGTTGAAATCGACACGACAGAGGATGGGCTAACGGTAAATCTGCAAGCGACGGGTACCTTGGCGCAGCCCCGTGTGGCAACGGTGGGCAACGCGCTCATTGTTGAAATTTCCAATGCGGTGCTGGCTCTACCCCAGGGGCAAGAGTTTCAGCAGGCTGATCCGGCGGCGGGCATTGCGCTGCTGGCGGTAACTGCGTTGCCCAACAACCAGGTGCGGGTGGCCATTACTGGCTTAGATGCGCCCCCAACGGCAGATATCCAAACAGATGGCCAAAGCCTAATCTTGAGCGTACTGCCTGGAGTGGGAACTGACACCGCTGAGAATGAAGAGGCCATTCAGGTTGTTGTGACCGGAGAGCAAGAGGGATACGCACCCAGTAATGCCACAACTGCAACAAGAACTGACACCCCGCTGCGAGATATTCCCCAATCGATTCAGGTGATTCCTCGTCAAGTGCTAGAGGATCAGGCTGCGACGGATTTGCAAGATATTACTCGCAATGTCAGTGGAGTTTTTCAGAGTAATACCTTTGGGGGCACCCTAGATCGCTTCCAAATCCGAGGCTTTGACTCAGACGTGTTTCTCCAGGATGGCTTTCGAGATCCGACATTTCGTATACGAGAAACAGCAAATATTGAACGGGTCGAGATATTAAAAGGCCCTGCATCGGTTTTATACGGCACCCTAGAACCGGGCGGCATTATCAATATTGTTACCAAACAACCTCTGGCAGAGCCCTATTATTCCTTAGCCGCATCCTTTGGTAGCTTCGGCTTGATTGAACCTTCCATTGATATATCCGGCCCTCTTAGTGAAGACGGAGAAGTGCTATACCGATTAAACACACTATATGAAAACCGAGATGTATTTCGAGACTTTGATCAAGATGTAGAGCGTTTTTTTATTGCTCCAGTAATCAGTCTCGAAGTTGATGAGCGCACTGATCTGCTACTCAATTTTGAATATCTGAATGATGAGCGACCCTTTGACCGAGGGCTTGTGGCAGTTGGCAACGGCGTCGCCAACATACCGTTTGACCGCATTCTAGGTGAGCCAGACGATTTTGCCTTTACAGAATCAACTATCGCCAGCTACAGGCTTGAACATCGATTTAGTGAAAACTGGCAACTTCGTAATGAATTTCGATACAGTGCTCTTAACAGTCGGTCAACTAATGCACGACCCGTCAGCCTTGACGAAGATACAGGAATCCTTTCACGGGCCTGGGGAAACAACTCAGGCTTTGACAAAACCTTTGCCTTGCAGACCAACGTGGTTGGTGAATTTTCCACTGGATCAATTGACCATACCTTACTGCTTGGAATTGATCTTCTACGTATAGGCGAAAGCGCTGACAATCGCTTTGATTTTATTAGCGGTGCCCCCTCGATCAATATCTTTGCACCCGAATATGGCGTAGGTGTTCGCCCTGGAAGGGATCAATTACCTGAATTTGCTGTCTTTAGTACTCTCACTGACTCTCTCGGCATTTATGTACAAGACCAAATCGCTATCGCTGATAACTTAAGAATTTTAATAGGTGGGCGGTTTGATATCCTGAGTCAGGAGTCCTCTAGTAACTTCTTTTTCTCAGAGTTTGCGAGTGAGGATCAAAGTCAGCAGCAAAATGAAGCTTTCAGCCCCAGGCTTGGCATCCTTTACCGACCATTAGACTTCCTTTCTCTTTACGCTAGTTATAGTCGTTCATTTGCGCCTAACTCTGCCGTTGATGAGGGCGGTCAGTTACTAGAACCAGAACGGGGTACGCAGTTTGAGGCCGGTATTCGCGGCGATTTTTTCGACGGTAGACTAACGGCTAATCTTGCAGCTTTTGATCTTAGAAAGACCAATATTTCTAGCTTTGTGCCGCCAACGTTCTCCTTTGCTGAAGCCATCGGCGAGGTGCGTAGTCGCGGTATTGAGCTAGATGTCCTTGGAGAAATAACCGAAGGATGGAATATTATCGCCTCCTACAGCTACATTGATGCAAAGGTTACTGAGGACTCAGGCAGCGAACTGGAGGGAAATCGTCCCCATGCTGTTCCTGAACATGCGCTGAGTTTATGGACTACTTACGAGATTCCCCAAGGCAGTTTGCAGGGATTAGGATTTGGTTTGGGCGCATTTCTTGTAGGCAATCGATTTGGAGATGATGCTAATACCTTCGAGGTAGGTAGCTACACTAGAGTTGATGCTTCTGTTTTTTATCGGCGCAATAACTGGCAAGCAGCAGTAAATTTCAAGAATCTGTTTGATATTGACTATATTGAAGGCCCTGCAAACGATAGAACCCAAATTAATCCAGGAATTCCGTTTACGGTTCAAGCCACGGTAAGTGTGGAGTTTTAGACATGGGAGGAATCAAATTACAAGAATGCTATCGTATAGTTTGCTTTAGCTTTCTGAGTCTTTGTGTACTCGTAGTTTTCTCATCTTGCGGAAACAATCGCCAATCAACCAAAATTCCTGCTTTTCCTCAGAAAATTTCGTCAGATTGTCGGATGATAGAGCATACATTGGGAGAAACCTGTGTACCAATTAATCCAAATCGAGTAATCGCTTTGGATGATTGCACTTTAGAACCCATGCTTGCTCTTAATCTTCAACCTGTTGGTGCTCCTGTTAGTAACGTTAATATTCCCAACCAGGGTGATTTAAGTTCTATTCAAGACACTGGTTCTCCACCTAATCTAGAAACGATTTTTTCTCTTAAACCAGACTTGATTTTAGGCTGCGCCTATTCACAAGATGTATACAAACAAGCCACTCAGATTGCCCCTACTATTATTGCACCGATTGAGTCAAGTGCCGACTGGAAGTCAGTGTTGTTTTTGGTAGCAGACACTGTAGGAAAAACTGATAAAGCAGAGCAATTAATGACAACCTACACGAAGCGAATAGAAGCGCTACAATCTAAACTTGGTAAGCGCATTAATATTACTAAGATTTCAGTCATTCGGATTCATCCAGGACATATCTCTCTATATGCTAAAGATGTATTTATCGGTACTCTGTTAGCTGATGTTGGGTTACCTCGCCCTAAATCTCAAAATCGAGATATTCCTGCTATTGATATTAGTAAAGAAAATATCCATGATGCGGATGGAGATGTGATTTTTGTTTGGGTTTATGGGAGTAATAGACAGCTGTTAGAAGCATCAGAAGCAGCACTAAAAAAACTCCAATCTGATCCTCTATGGCAAGAATTGGATGCGGTCAAATTTGGCAAAGTATATATTGTTCCAGAATATTGGATTGGAGCAGGCCCACTGTCTGCAAATGCTGTTATTGACGACTTATTTAAGTATCTGGTGAATTAAAAATGGTGACAACCAATACTATAAAGCCGTGTCACTTTTGTGCTGAGATCTCTAAGAGAAATGGCGAAGATCCAATTGGTTCGGCTGGTAAGTATGATCAATTCCTTCTGATTGAAGCACCCCTACCTTGGTCAGAGCAAATTTGGTTGAAGGCAGGTTCAATGCCTCAAGGGGTAATTGACGCATTTCAATTTGTCTGGGATCGTAATATCAAATTCAGACCCCTGGCGATCTCGTCTGATCAAAATGCTAACGCCAAAACCGGGTTGGTTCGTGTACTCTATTTCTCGCGTCCTTCAGCACAATTTTCCATTTTTGAGCGGCAAGAATACCTGATTCCCAAAGACGATCTATCCCATTTGGTGATGGCATTACTTAACCAGCCTGAGCAATTATCTGAATTCCAAAAGTTTCGGCAGGATAATAAGTTGATGCGCGATCTTTTGGTCTGTACCCACGGAAGTCATGATGTGTCGTGTGGTCGTTTTGGATATCCACTGTATGGGACATTAAAGCAGGACTATGCAGGCACCAATCTCCGCATCTGGCGGTGTTCCCACTTTGGCGGACATCAGTTTGCGCCAACCCTGCTAGACATGCCCGAAGGCCGATACTGGGGACATTTAGAACCTGAAATTTTGGATTTGCTCGTTTACCGCCAGGGTTCCGTTGCTGATTTACGGTCGTTCTACCGAGGTTGGGCCGGTCTCGCTTGGGCCGAACAAATCGTCGAACGAGAGATTTGGATCAAAGAAGGGTGGGAGTGGCTGACCTATTTGAAATCAGTAGAAACCCTGGCTATTTCAGATCCAGAAGCCGACTACCCTGACTGGGCAGACGTGCGTATTCATTTTTGTAGCCCCGATAAAAACTATAGCGGCACCTATGAGGCTCGTATCGAAGCCTACAAAGAAGTTGAGACTATGTGGAACTCGGGCGATCGCACCTCAATCGAAACCATCAAACAGTATCGGGTGTCTCGTTTAGTCAAACGTGAGCATTCACGACAAAACTTGACTAGACAGCTACCCTAAGCGTCCGGTAAATTCTCTGGGTCGAGGCCGAGCGATGGGCTCAAGACCGGCCTTTGGCCATCGCAAATAATCGGCCAGTCGTTCAGCCCGCCGCTGTTCTTGCTCAGCTCGCTCGGCGGGGGTCAGGTAGCGATCGCCCTGCCGGTCAAACCAGCCCAGAGCTTCCCGATCCATCGGCTCAAACGGGAGGACACAACGCCCAATCCCTAGCCCCACTTCGGGCATCCAAAACGGTTCGCCCATTTGCAGTTGGTAGGTGCCATTCACCAGTTTGTAGACCTCAAAGGGCAGATGTCGGTCTCGCTGCCAGAAGTTAGGGTTATAGATCACGTAGTATGGCATCCCCAGGCGAGCGTAGATATCTAGCTTGGTGTCGTACTCGCCGCCGGGGGTCTGTGACACCACTTCCAGGGCTAAAATCGGCGGCGTGTAATTTTCTTCCCAGGTGACGTAACTGCTGCGCGACTTGCCCCCCTTGCGACGCTCAACCCCCAGGCTTAAAAAGCCGTCGGGCACTACCGGCACCCGTGGGTTGACCCCGGTGGTGTGGTAAACGCCCATGTCTACGGCAAAAAACCAGTCTTGACGGTCTTTCCAAAGGTATTCCAACACGAAGAGCAAGACATTGGGCAGCCAATTTTGATCTTCGCGACGCGACGTCCTTCGGCCTACGTTATCCACAGGCGTATCGTCTGAACAGGGAAGTTCATCGCTAGTAGGAAGTTGGGTGAGGTCGATGTCGATCATGGTCAACACCTAGTGTTCTGACCAACGTTCTACGTGACCCCATTGTAGCGCTAGGCCAAGCCAGCCCAAAAACTCCGGGGGGCGATCGCAAAAACTCCGCCTAGGGATCATCTTGCTCTGAAGCCTACCCCCCTATCGAGTATTTTATTGAGAAGTATTCCCATTTGCCTTGAAGCCTTCAACGGCTAAGGCAGTGGTCTTGATCAATTAACAGGTGGTGTGATGGGAGTTCGATTGCAGCGGTTGGTGTGGTTGGCGGGATGGCTGGCGCTGGTGCCGATATCGGCGCAGGCAGAAACGGCGTTGTCTTTACAGGATATGGCCCAGCCCAGCGGGCAGGCAGCGGATTTGGCCCAGGGGGCGACGCAAATTACCGACGTGCGGATCGAGCCGGAGGGCGAGGGGCTGCGGCTGGTGCTGGATGCCGATGGGGCACTGGGGGAACCTGTGACCTCAGTGGTGGGCAATGCCCTGGTGGCCGAGATAGCCAATGCGGTGCTGACATTGCCCGAGGGGGAGAGCTTTGAGCAGTTTGACCCCGCTGAGGGCATTGCCCTGGTGAGCGTGACCAGCCTGGAAGGCAACCGGGTGCGGGTTTCGATCACGGGTAGCGACGGGCCGCCAGCGGTGAATGTGAGTACTGGGGCGGCGGGTTTGGTGCTGGGCATTGCCCCTGGTGTGGGTTTGGCCTCTGGCGATGACGACACCATCCGCATTGGGGTGACAGGGGCGGGCGACGAGGGCTACGCGCCACGCGACTCCAGCACTGCCACCCGTACAGATACGCCCCTGCGCGATACCCCACGCACCATTCAGATCATTCCCGAACAGGTGCTGGAGGATCAGGGCATTACTCGTGTAGGCGATGCCGTGCGCAACGTCAGCAGCGTAGTGCAGGATGGTGGCTTTGGCAGCACCACTGACCAGCTCAATATTCGCGGCTTTTTTACCGACGGTATCTTTATCGATGGCTTTAGGGGCGATGGCTCGGGGTTTGCCGAAACCGCCAATGTAGAACGCATTGAGGTGCTGCGGGGGCCAGCCTCGGTGCTGTTTGGCAACACCCAGCCCAGCGGCATCATTAACCTGGTCACCAAGCGACCCTTAGCGGAGCCGTTCTATAGCCTAGACCTTCAGGCGGGCAGCTACGGGCTGATTCGCCCCACGGTCGATGTGACCGGGCCGCTGAATGCGGATCGCACCATTCTCTACCGCTTTAACGGAGCTTACGAACGTGCCAATGGCTTCCGCGACTTCGACCAAACCATCAACCGCTTTTTTGCCGCGCCTTCGCTGGAGTTTCGTCTCAGCGATGCCACCACTCTCAATCTAGACGCCACCTACCGCAATGACGAACGCCCCTTTGATCGAGGGTTTTTGGCCACCGGACGGGGCATTGTAAACACTCCGCTGAGCCGCATTTTTGGGGAGCCCGACGATGTCAGTCGGGTGCAAGAATACGGGGCCGGATACCGCCTGGAGCACAAGTTTAGTGACAGTTGGCAGGTGCGCAACCAGTTTCGGCTGCTGTCAACCGATACCTTTGACTATCGGGCCGAGCCGCTGGCCCTGGACGAGGCTACGGGCATTTTAACCCGCAACTTTCGCTCCAACGACGACATTTCTGAGGTCTACTCGCTACAAACCGATTTGCTGGGCAACTTTTTTACTGGCTCAGTTGAGCACGACCTGCTAATTGGGCTAGATCTGCGGCGACAGACTTTCGGCGGCACCCAGCGACGACTACCAGACGGGCTGACGCCCAGCCTTGATATCTTTAACCCGGTCTATAACGTCATTGAGCGCCCTCCCCTCAGCGCCCTGACCAATGAGGTGCGAAACAACAGCGATCGCACCAATGCCCTTGGCCTTTTTGTACAGGATCAGGTTCAAATCTTGGACAACCTGATCGTAGTCGCTGGAGGACGGTTTGACGTGGTTTCGCAATACAGCCTCGATAACCAAACGGGTGACGATTCTGGCCAGGATGTGACGGCGTTTACGCCCACCGTTGGCGTGGTCTATCAGCCGATTGAGCCGATTTCGCTCTATGCCAACTTTGCGCGATCGTTTCAGCCCAACTTTGGCACCGACGTCAACGACAACTTCTTACCCCCCGAGCGCGGCACCCAGTACGAGGTGGGTGTTCAGGCGGCCATCAATGATCGCCTGACGGCGTCCCTGGCGGCCTACAACATCACCAAAACCAACCTGGCCACCACCGACCCCGCCAACCCCGACTTCAGCATCCCCATTGCTGAACAGCGCAGCCGAGGCATTGATCTAAATGTCGCGGGCGAAATTCTGCCTGGCTGGAATGTGATTGCCTCCTATGGCTACATCGATGCCGCCTACACCCAGGAATTTTTTGGCCTACCCCCAGGTAGCCGGGTGCAAAACGTCCCCAACCACACCGCCAGCCTGTGGAGCACCTACGAGATTCAGAGCGGCGATTTGCAAGGGCTGGGCTTTGGGGCCGGGGTATTTTATATCGGCGATCGCGCCGGAGATTTCGAAGACACCTTTGATTTACCCAGCTACCTACGCACCGATGCGGCGGTGTTTTACCGTCGCAACAACTGGCGGGCCGCCATCAATGTGCAGAACCTGTTCGACGTGCGCTATTTCAGCTCTAACAACTTTGGCCGGGTGGCGATCGAGCCGGGGGAACCCCTCAGCATTGTTGGCTCGCTGTCGGTTGATTTTTAAAGTTTTGAGCTTTAGTTAATGCCCATGCATGGTTACAGAATGACTCGACCACTCTTTTGCAGCAGCCTAGGGACTAGTAGGTGGCGATCGCTCATCTTAGGACTGGTTACATTTCTCGCTGTAGTCATCCTGGGCAGCGCTTGTACACCCCATGTTTCTACTCAAAATGGCGGAATTGCCAGCGCCGACTGTCGAGTCATCCGTCATGCCAGAGGCGAAACCTGTGTGCCCAATAACCCTCAGCGCGTTGTTGTTTTGGGTGCTTTAGATTATGCCCTGAGCTTAGGCATTAAACCGATCGGTAGCGATTGGTTAAGTGCTCAAGATATTCACCTCAGCGACATGCTCGACGGCATTGAAGACGTGGGCGGCAACGATGCTCCTAACATCGAAAAGATCTTGACCCTCAACCCAGACTTCATTATTGGTGCAGATTATGTTTCAGCTAACTACGGTGCCCTATCTAAAATTGCCCCCACAGTCTTGATTGCCTACGAGCACAGCGGGCAGTGGAAGGAGTTTTTTATGAGTTTTGCAGAGGCGCTAGGCAAGACCGCAGCAGCCGAACAGGTGATAAACAATTACCAGGCTCGGACAGAAGAATTTAAGGCACAAATGGGAAGCCGTGCGGCTGAAATTGACGTATCAATTGTGCGGGTGTATCCAAGCTATGTGAACCTGTACCTCAAAGACTCATTTTGTGGAACAGTGGTTGCCGATGCCGGACTGTCTCGCCCCCCTGCCCAAGATTTGACCGCAGCGGAAGCCAGCACTTTGTTTGACAATCCAATTCAATACACTGTCAGTCGCGAAAAAATGCCCGATGCCGATGGTGACGCCATATTTCTTTGGACCTACGGATTTCAAGATGACGTTGCCCAGCAGGCTCAGAGTCAGAAAGAAAAGTTAGTAGCTGATCCGGTATGGTCTACCTTAAGTGCGGTTCAAAATGGGCAGGTTTACGAAGTTCCTTCCTACTGGATTGGGGATGGCCCGATCGCAGCCAATGCTGTCCTCGACGACCTATTCAAATATCTTGTGGAGCCATCGTAGCCATGCCCGACCAGCTGATTGTGTGCCAAAGCTGCGGCTTTACCGCCGATGAAGAAAAACGCGACGGGGAGACCGGTGGCGATCACCTGCTCAAGCAGTTGCAAGCTTTGTACGAGCAGTGGCCCCGCAGAGATGAGCTAGCGATCGCACCCACCGGGTGCCTGTGCATTTGTGAGCAGCCCTGTGCGATCGCCTACGTGGGCACCGGCAAGCCCACCTATCTCTTTACCGACCTCGACCCCACCACCTGCGCCGCCGACCTGCTCACCGCCGCCGAACTCTACCTCGACAGCAAAGACGGCATGGTGCCCCTATTTAAGCTGCCTGATGATCTGCAATCTCACAGAACAGCGCGAATTCCGCCTGCGCCTTCAGGGAGTCGGGCATAGGTGAGATGGTCGCATGATGGATTGGGGGAAGAGATGGGCCTGTCCTGTATTTAAGGTGACTGGAGGGTGACTGGCTCTAAAATAGGAGTCACTGTCCAACCACAGTTTTAGAAACAATGACTGATAATGAGCTTTTAAACCGAATCACCACCGATCCAAACATCATGGTTGGTAAGCCCGTGATTCGAGGGACTCGCCTTACCGTGGAATATATTTTAAATCTGCTGGCCCATGGGGCAACGACAGCTGAAATTCTAGAAGAGTACGAAGGATTAGTTCAAGACGATATCCTGGCTTGTCTTTTGTTTGCCTCGCGGTCTTTAGAAAGCGCAAGCTTTATGCCCTTAGAGAGGGAGATTGCCTAATTGCGCTTTTTGGTTGATGAAAATACGGGAGTTGTCGTGTCCCGGTGGTTGAGAAGTCTGGGGCATGAGGTCTTCTCGATATATGAAGAAGCCCGAGGTACCGATGACGACACAATTCTGCGAAAAGCATTTGATGAGAACTGGATTTTGATCACCAGTGATAAAGATTTTGGGGAGAAGGTCTACCGAGAAAGACAGCCTCACCGAGGAATTATCTTTCCGAGGCTTGAGGATGAACGCTCTGCCAATAAGGTTGCAGTTCTACAAAGCTTGTTGGAAAGCTATCCTGACCAGCTTTCTGACAATTTTGTGGTAGCCACTGCGAAAAGGGTTCGTTTTGCAAAATAGATTATTTGCACGGCATCCAGCGGAACATAATCTGGTGCGATGCCTGGGTTAGACCCACCCCTACCCTTCCCAAGAGGGGATTTGCGGTCTAGGGCTTGCTCACTGCGATCGCTTCCAGCCCACTACGATCGCGGTTTAACATCAAGGCTCAGGGACTTCCTCTTATGGCTCCAGCATCACGTCTTCGTACAGAGCAGCGATAGTATCGGTAAAGCCAATGCTCTCCAGGCAAAACGTGGCTGTTTCAGGAGTGGCTTCGGGCCTGTAGTACTGCAACACCCACAGCCCCGCCTGATTGCGGCGAAAGCACTCCACCCGCTGGTGGCGCGTGTTGATCAACACGTATTCTTCTAAGCTCTCCAGAGATTGATAGTCGGCAAACTTGTCGCCCCGGTCAAAAGCCTCCGTAGACTCAGACAGCACTTCCACCACCAGCTTAGGAAAGCGCTTATAGCCCGCAGTCTCCTGATCGCGCGGGTCGCAAGTCACCATCACATCCGGGTAGAAAAAGCGGTTACAGGCCTCAATGCGGGCCCTCATATCAGAGATATAGACCCGACAGCCCGTGCCGCGCACATGACTGCGGAGCAGGGCAAACAGATTGCCCGCAATGGTGACATGTCCATCACTAGCGCCCGCCATGGCAAAGACTCTCCCGTCAAAGTACTCATGTTTAACGGGGCTTTCAGCTTCGAGCTGAAGGTAGTCTTCGGGGGTGAGATACTGCGGCGAGGCGATCATGGCGTTGAAGTCAACCTAGTGAACCTGCAACTATAGTAAGCCTATTCTCTAGGGCGTATGCTTGACGCGTTAGTCAAAACAAATGAGAATTACTCCCAGTAAATCGTACTATTCTGGACATCTCACCGTTGACTGTCTCGATCACCGAGTCTGACTATCAGACCCTTTGGCAACCCCAATCGCTGTCGCCTAATTCTGCGCCCAATTCTGCGATGGAAGTGATAAAAATCTCCACCCAGTGGGGGCAGGGCCAACAGCAGTGGTTTAATTTGCGGCAGATGGATCTGCTGATTCAAGACTATGTGTTTCACCAAGACTTGCAGGTGGTGCGGATCGAAGCCTCGCCGGGTTGTTTAGAGTTTGGCTTTCAGGTGTTGGGGGGCAGTTATGCGGCTCGCCTGCCGGGGGAGAGTTTTATTCAAGATGGGCCAATGCCCTCCCGGTCGCTGCGGGAGCATGGGGGCGAGCGGGTACTACAGGTAGATATCCATCTTGAGTCGGCGACGTTGCTGAGTAGTTTTTTGCCCGATCAGGCTCTGAGTCTGCCCCTCCGCAATTTAATTGAGCGGCCTGGGGGCCAGCCCTTTATCCACAGGGGCGTGACCACGGTGGCGATGCAGCTGGCGCTGAGGCAACTGCTGGATTGCCCCTACCAAGACATCATGGGCTCGATGTATCGCGAAAGTAAATGCTGGGAGCTGATTGCCCTCAAGCTGGAACAACTGCTAGCCCCCCAGCGCATACCCCCCAGCCCCCTGACCGCTGACGATGTCGATCGCATCTATGCTGCTCAGCAGATTTTGCGGCAAAACTGGCAGCAGCCGCCATCGCTGCTCAGGCTAGCGCGGCAGGTCGGGTTAAATGACTACAAGCTGAAGCAGGGATATCGCCAAGTGTTTGGCACGACGGCCTTTAAAGACCTGTGGCACTACCGCATGGAACAGGCGGCCCATCTGCTGCTACAGGGTCAGTACAGCATTCAAGAGGTGGCGCTCATGGTGGGCTATGCCAAGTCGAGTAATTTTGCGGCGGCCTTTCGCCAGCGGTTTGGCCTCAGACCTAAGGAGTATCAGCGACAGGGGGGCACAAAATCCGTTTAGCAGTCGAAAGAATCCGTTGACCAGTCTGCGATCGCACCTCCCTCTCTACCTTCTCCGGTAATCTTCTTGCTATTGATTCTTGTTAAAGGGGGAGTGGAGATGGTGGATGCTCGGATTTTGTGGTTAAGCCTGGGGTTGGCCGGAGTGTTGGGGGCAACAGCGACGTCTGCAAAAGCTGAGGCCCAGCCCCAGGTTGGTCTGACGTCAGAACTCGTGCCTCACATTGCCCAGACCGAGCCCATCACCATCAGAGGAGTCACCCTTGTCCCCGACGCTGCGGGTTTAGTCATTCGCCTAGAGACAAGCGGTGATCTAGCCCCAGTCGTCAGTCGTCAGGTCTTAGGGAATGCCTTGATTCTCGACATTCCCAATGCGGTGCTGGCCCTGCCGGACGGTGATGATTACCAGGCCAGCACTCCCGCTGAGGGCATTGCCTTTGTCACCCTGACCAATCAACCCGACAACCAGGTGCGGTTGGCGATTACTGGCACCACAGGCGTCCCCATCGCCACGCTGAGCGGCGGGCCATCGGAGTTGGCCATTCAGATCACCCCAGGCACCGCCAGCGGTGAGGCGGCACCTGAAGCGGCGATTCAGGTGGTAGTGACGGCCACCCGCACCGAAGAAGACCTGGCTGACTTGCCCCGCTCGGTCACGGTGATCACGCGAGAGGAGATCGAAGCGCAAGCCACCTTGACCCGCAACTTGCCCGATATTTTGGGGCAGCTGGTGCCGGGGCTGGCCCCACCCACCCAAAGCTCTAGCAACCTGACCCAGACCCTGCGGGGCCGAGAGCCTGCGGTGCTGATCGACGGGGTGCCCCAGCTCACCAACCGCCGTTTCTTTGGCGAACTGCGCACCATTGATCCAGCTTCGATTGAGCGCATTGAGGTGGTGCGGGGGCCGAGTGCGGTCTACGGCGGCGGGGCTACCGGCGGCGTGATCAATATCATCACCCGCGCCCCCAGCGATCAGCCGTTTACAGCGACTACTGAAATTGGCTTTGATGCCGCCTTAAATAGCGCGTTTCTGACCAGCGACAGCGTGGGCAATGTGCAGCAGCAGACCTTCTCGGGTCGGGTTGACCAGCTCGACTACACCCTGGCCCTGGGCCGCAGCTACAGCGGTCTGTTCTACGATGCGGCAGGCGATCGCATTCCGGTGGAAAGCACCGTCGATATCTCCAACGCCAGCACCTTAAACGGGCTGGGCAACCTGGGCTTCGACATCGACGACAACCAGCGGCTCCAGCTCTCGGTGAACTACTTTCGCGATCGCGTCGGCACCGAATTTTTGTCAGACCCGATTGTAAACGACATTCCAGGGGTGCAAACGTCACGGGTGTTAGAGGTTCCCGGTCGCCGCTTTGAGGGCACCCGCTCCCCTGGCTCAGAAAACTGGGTAACCAGCCTCAGCTACCGCCATCAAGACCTGCTGGGCAGCGAGGTCGATGCCCAACTCTACTACCGCGACTACACCTCCTTTAGCATCCCCTTCGACCAGCGCGGCAATGCCAATATCAATGCCCTGATCCGAGCTCGGCTAGAGCAGAATGTCTGGGGCAGCCGCCTTGGCATTGCCATCCCCCTGGGGGAAGCCGTCGGGCTGTTTTGGGGGGCTGACTACGCCCGCGAGAGCAACTCCCAATTTTTTGAGACTTTTGACTCAGACGCCTTTGACGCTAGCGACGAGCGCGTCTTTCAGCTCAACGGCAGACTGGACGAAGTGCCCCGCTACACCCTCGACAACCTGGGCCTGTTTGCCCAACTCCAGGGGGATGTCAGCGATCGCTGGCTGCTCAGCGGCGGGCTGCGCTACGAAAACATTGGCTTTGGCGTCGGCGATTACACCACCCTGGAGGGGGTACCGATCACGGGCGGACGGCTCAACTTTAGCGACACGGTGTTCAACCTGGGCACGGCCTACGGTGTCGATGACCACATCACCCTGTTTGCCAACTTTGCCCAGGGCTTTTCGGTGCCCGACCTGGGCCGGGTAATTCGTGACCCCGACAACCTGCCCACCCAGACCATTGCCGCCGACCTGCGCCTGGGCCAGCCCCAAAAAGTCGATAACTATGAAATTGGGGTGCGCGGCGCTTGGGATCAGATCCAGGTGTCGCTGAGCGGGTTCTTTAACTACTCTGCTTTAGGCTCAACCCTGCGCTCCGATCCCAACAATCCCCTGGTCGTCAATATCGTGCGGGCGCCCCAGCGCAACTACGGCCTAGAGGCCACCCTCGATGTCCAGCCCTTTGACGACATGAGGGTAGGGGCCACCCTCAGCTGGTCTGACGGCGAAAATGACGAAGACGGCGATGGTGAGTTTTCGCCCCTGAGCAACCGGTTTATATCCCCCCTCAAGCTCACCACCTACGTAGAACACCAGGCCACACCCGGCTGGCGCAATCGCCTGCAAATGCTGGTCTCAGGCAGTCGCGATCGCTCCTTTGACGCTGGCGTTGACGATGGGGCGATCGAAACCTACGTCGTCGTCGACTACATCAGCAGCGTGCAGCTCGGCCCCGGCACCCTCAACATTGGCATTCAAAACCTGTTCAATACCCAGTACTCGCCCGTGTTCTTTCAATGGGCTGCCGGTCAATCAGGAGACTTCGACTCCTTTGGGGCGGCGGGTCGGGGCCGCAGCCTCACCCTGGGATACTCTTACACCTGGTAGCCATGCCCGCCTTCTCCTGTGCTGACGAATCGTGCCAGGCGGCAGAATCGCCCATCGGCAGTGCCGCCCACCACGCCGCCTACGTGGTGCTGGAATGCCCGCCCCCGTGGCCCAGCGACGACTTGAGCGCCCCCCCAATTCCAGAAGCCCTGAGGCAGTTGAGCCACAGCTTAACCCCCAGCGGTCAGCGCGTCCGCTGGTTGCTGGTGCACGCCCCCCACGATCCCCCGGCCGAGGGCCTGCGCCTCTCGGTCTTTCAGCAGCCGTCAGGTTTATCCGAGGGCTATCACCAGCAAGCCTTTCAGGTGCCCAGCCTAGAGGCAGCGGCCCCGGTGATTCGGGCCGCTCTGAGGGGGCAGCCCGTCACCGATTGGCAAGTGGCGAATTCTTACCGGGAGCTGTTGATTTGCACCCACGGCAGCCACGATCGCTGTTGCGGGCGTTACGGTCTGCCCTTCTACCGGCAAGCCCTTACCCTGCTCAGCGAGGCCCAACAGCAGAACGTGCGGATCTGGCAGGCCAGCCATTTTAGTGGTCATCGCTTTGCCCCCACCGTTCTGACCTTTCCCGACGGTCGCTACTATGGCCGCCTCAATCTCGCCGCCCTACGGGTGTTGATCAACCGCCAAGGCAACCTGCAAACGCTCATGCCCTGCTACCGGGGCTGGGGAATTTTACCCGACCCCGGTAGCAGGGCATGAGCGGGATCTCTGGCTGCGCCACGGCTGGGCCTGGCTAGGGCACCGCATTCAGTCCAAAATTTTGGCGCAGACCCCAACCCACACGGAGATTGAGCTAGTGGCCCAGTCGCCTACCGGAGCCTGTACCCGCTACGGCGGCGTGGTCGCAGCAGATTGCCAGCCCCCTTTAATCCTCCACGGGGAGTGCAGCAGTCGCCCCGACGAAGTCTACGAATTCCCTCAGTTTGAGCTGATCGACCCGATTTCAATCGACCCAATCTCAATCGTCCCCATTACCGACCCGGCCTGCTGACCTATGCGATGGATTGCCCTAGCTTTTGTTGCCCTAATGGCCGCGCTCTGGCTCAACGCCTGCGGTGGCCCCACCCCTCTCTCTGATCAACCGCCCGCCGCAGGACGCCAGATCGAGCACGCCATGGGCACCACCCAGGTGCCCGACTCGCCGCAGCGGGTCATTACCCTCGACTACAGCGCCCTAGAAGGAGTGCTCGCCCTGGGCCTCACCCCCGTGGGCACTGTGCTCAACGGGGGGCTAACGGCCCAGCCCCCCCATTTACAGCCGTACCTGAGCGGGGTTGAAACCATTGGTTCCCCCACCCAGCCCAACCTAGAGAAAATCCTGGCCCTCAAGCCCGACCTCATTTTGGGCAGTCGAGCCTGGGCCGAAGGGGTCTATAGCGCCCTGACCCCGATCGCCCCCACCGTCTTTACCGCCGACATTAACGAAAACTGGAAAACCGACTTTCAATTCTACGCCGAGGCGTTAAATCGCCCGGAACAAGCGGCAGCGGCAATGGCCGCTTACCAGCAGCGATTAGACGAAATCCGCCAGCCGCTGCGCCCCCTGACCGTATCCGTCGTGCGGGTCTTGCCCGGCAGCCTGCGCCTTTACCTCAAGACCTCGTTCATTGGCCAAATCATCGCCGATGTCGGGTTAAGTCGTCCTCCGGCCCAAGACAAAGCCCTCTACAGCCAAGAAATTTCTCAAGAACAGCTAGCTCTAGCCGACGGCGACGTGATCTTCGCGATGACCATAGGCAGCGATGAAGTCGACGCCCTCGCCGAACTGATGGACACCCCCCTGTGGCAGCAACTGCAAGCCGTGCGTAACGACCGACTCTACCCCGTGGGCGACCACTGGCTCGGCCCAGGGCTGCTATCGGCCCAGGCCGTGCTGGATGATTTGGCCGAAAAACTCCCGTGAGCAGCGCGGCTGCCCCCCGCCCTAGCCCATTTAGCTGCACCGCTGACATACTTGAGAATGATTCCTATCTAGGATAGAGTGTAAAGCATCGGCATCTTTCAGCCTTGCCGCAGCTCTGGCCAATACTCATGACGATTTCCCTATCTCAGCAAGATTACTGGGCACTATTTGAAGCCACCGCAGCCCCAGACGCTCACACAGCGGCGGGCGAGCAGATCACGCTCTATCCCACGCAGATGGGGCAGGGGTATGTGAACACCTGGCAGTTGCGACCTGGCTTTACCCTAGACATCGCCGACTATCAGCTCCATCAGAATGTCATCACCCACTCAGATGACCGTGAGCATCCTCTGGAATATACCTTCTACCTGTCTGACCCAGAACGGGCTCCCGCCTCTCCTATACCCTACAACCTCTATGGCAGCGGCATGGCACCGGGCGAATCAAGGAAAAAAGAAGCAAATCGACGCAGCCATTGGGTCAGTGTTCACCTAGAGCCCGAGGTCTTTCGCGCCGTTGCCGGATACCCAGATGGCGATCTGCCTGTGGCCCTGCGCCACTTAATTGGCGATGTCAATCAGAAATACTACCTCCGTCCGGGACAGGCAACCCCCGGAATGCAGATCTCACTGCAGCAGATCTTGCAGTGCCCATACCAGGGCTACACCCGGCGAATGTTCTTGGAAAGCAAAGTCTTAGAACTGATAGCCTTAATTTTGGAGCAAGAGATTGCGGCGCGAGACGGAAAACACCCGTTAGTAAATCTAAAACCCGACGATGTTGATCGCCTCCACTGGGCCAGAGAGGTTTTGCACCAGAATTTAGATCAGCCCCTCTCCTTAGCGCAGCTTGCCCGTCAGGTGGGGCTAAACGAATGCAGCTTAAAGCAGGGCTTTCGTCAGCTCTTTGGCACGACGGTGTTTGGCTATTTGCGCCAGTGCCGCATGGAGCGAGCCCGGTTGCTGTTGCTGGAGGGGCGCATGAATGTGGGGGAGACAGCCCAGGCCGTTGGCTATACCAGCCGGAGTCGATTTGCAGCGGTGTTTCGCAAGACGTTTGGGGTCAATCCCAAGGCGTTTTTAGCCCAGCGCTGGCAGTAATTTCGGATTTTTCTACGACAAAATTCCATCCAGGGGCAGCACGAACCCTGGCAACACTGACTCGCCCGATAGCTGCGTTGGAGAATTCAACACCTCGATGGGTTGCCCCTCGCGATAAATGTCTACCTGCTGCTCATAGGGGTTGAGCAACCAGCCCAACTGCATACTATTCTCCAGATACTCCTGCATCTTGGCTCGCACGGTGCTGAGATCATCATTGGCAGAACAGAGCTCAATCGCAAAATCTGGACAAAGCGGTAAAAATCGGTTGGGATCAGGGCGGAGCGCCTCCAAACGCTCTCGTTTAACCCAGGCGGCATCGGGCGACCGAATGGCGCCATTTGGCAAGATAAACCCGGTTGACGAGTCAAACCCAATGCCTGTGCCATCGGCATCCGCCCAGTTGCCTAAACGCTGAGCCAGTCTAAAGTTGCGGTTTCCCGTTTCCCATCCGGTGGGCGGCATAATGACTAGTTTCCCTTCAGCGGTGCGCTCTAGGCGCAAATCCCGATTAACCTGAGCGAGCTGATAAAACTGCTCATCGCTCAGGTGAATGTTTGCGGTTTCCATCTCTAAAACGAGGGGAATCATGGGCCGAACCTGTCGCTGAGTGTGACCCGATTTTAACTTGCCCATGCAGACATTCCGCTTTGGGCGCAAAGTATTCCGGCTTAGGCGCGGTCTGCTGTATCGTCCCCTGGCTATCTTCCGCTATGCTTCTTGACACTTATTCTCACTGAGAGGCCTTGACCCTGTGCACTTGGCTCGGGGTACTGAACCTCTACAGTTTTGATTTTGACAACGTGGTGTGGAGAGGAATGATGAATCAATTTCGGGGTTTGGCGTTGATGCTGAGTGGAGTCTCGGTGCTGGTAGCGACGGCTGCCCCAGCAGAGATCAATGCTGGAGATATAGAAGCAGCCAACCCTGACGGCATAGAAGAGCCAACCCGTGCAGGCGACTCTACCCCGCCGTCTGATTCTCCAATCTCACTATCTGAGCTTGACCAGCCCGCCACGACGGTCGCCGAGTGGATAGCGCAGATGGAGCCGTCGGCCATTCAGGTGACGGGGGTGCAGGTGAATGTCACCGATACTGGGCTAGAGATTACCTTGGAAACTGATGCGCCGTTGACCACGCCTTCCACGTCGGTAGTGGGTAATGCCTTGATTGCCGAGATTTCCAATGCGGTGCTGGCCCTGCCCGATGGAGATGCCTTTGAGCAGTTTGGCCCGACGGAGGGGATTGCGCTAGTGAGCGTGACGAATCTGCCCGATGGCCGGGTGCGAGTCTCAATTACGGGAACGGATGCACCACCCCAGGCGCAGGTGAGTACAGAAGCAGGGAATTTGGTGTTGAGTGCGGTGCCAGGCATGGCTCAGGTAGGGGATGCTGATGACGCGATTCAGATTGTGGTGACGGGGGAGCAGGACAGCTACCGTGTGCCCAATGCCAGCACTGCCACTCGAACGGATACACCGATTCGTGAGATTCCTCAGTCGATTCAGGTAATTCCTCGTCAGGTAATTGAAGATCAAAATGCAAACACCCTAGAAGAAGTTCTTCGCAACGTCAATGGGGGTGGCGCACGTGGATTCGGTGGATTCTTTGGCCGGGGAATCTTTACGGATGGTGCCACAAGAGCTAATAACAATTCTAGATACGTTCCAAATCTTGGTAATGTTGAACAAGTGGAAGTTCTTGATGGACCAGCATCAGTGCTATATGGTCAAGGAGGTCCCGGTGGAGTAGTAAATCTGGTGACTAGACAACCACTCCGCGACCCATTTTATGAAATTGAAGGTACTATTGGCAGCTATGACGATTACCGAGGCAGCCTTGATTTAACAGGCCCCCTCAACGACAGTGAATCAATCTTATATCGATTGAACATCAACTACGAGAACTCCGGTTCGTTTATTGATTTTGTAGATAATGAGGAATTGGCTGTTTTTCCAGTTCTGGGTTTTGAGTTGGGCGAAAACACGGATCTGGTGCTAGAGGGAAGTTATGAGAGGCAATCTTCGGTAACTACAACAGCCGTCGGTTTGCCTACCATTGGCACTATTGTCACCAATCCTTTAGGAGAAGTCCCTCGTTCTCGATTTCTAGGAGAACCAAACGATGGATTTAACTCTACTGCAATTAACGTGGGTTATCGGCTCGAACATCAATTCAATGAAGATTGGACACTGCGGAATCGATTGAGGGCCACTTTTGTAGATTTTTCAAATCGTGGATTTCGTGCAGATAGACTTGGGGCAGATAATCGAACTGTGATTGGCGGTGCCTTTGATTCGCGGGTTGATGATGAACTCTACACCATGCAAACTGAAGTATTGGGAGAGGTGCAAACTGGCATCGTGCAACACGATCTACTGGTAGGCTTAGAGCTTCAGCGCTCTGTTGCACGAGCCCGCCGTGACTTTCCAGCCGGGACGCGATCAATTGATTTGTTCGATCCGGAATACTTAAGTGAATCTGAGTATGATGCATTTTTTGGAGACTTTGAACCAACCGCTGGCGAGGATACGACAAGTCACACAATTGGGATTTACGCTCAAAACTTGCTATCCATTGGCGAACAAGTCAAAATCCTTCTAGGAGGTCGCTTCGATCAGGTATTTCAAAATACTGAAGGAGTACCAGGACTCACAACATTTATTACGGGAGACTCAGAGTATAGCGAACCTAGTGCTTTCAGTCCTCGTGTGGGTATTGTCTATCAGCCAGTCGAGCCAGTTTCTCTGTATGCAGGCTGGAGCCGCTCTTTTGAACCGCAGACTAGCATCGATAGAGAAGGAAATCCATTTGTGCCGATTAGGGGTGAGCAGTTTGAAGTCGGGGTAAAAACTGAGTTTCTCGATGGCAGACTGGCAGCCAATCTGGCGGCCTACCAAATTACCCGCCAAAACGATTTCCTCCCCGATCCCGTCGATCTTGCCAATTTCAGTATCCAGACTGGGGAACAACGCAGTCGAGGGATTGAGTTTGACGTAGTCGGAGAACCCCTACCGGGTTTGAGGTTAATTGCAGGGTATGCCTACACCGACAGCATAGTCACTGAAGGAACTCCAGATGTTGAGGGCAATCAACGCGTTAATGTCCCCGAACATCAAGCGAATCTCTGGGCAGTTTATGAAATTCAATCAGGAGCTTTAGAAGGGTTAGGCTTGGGGGCTGGTTTGTTTTTTGTGGGCGATCGCCCTCGCGATCCACAGAATACGTTCACCATACCCAGCTACTTGCTGACCAATGCACTAGTTTATTACAGGCGAGACAACTGGCGCGTACAGTTGAATGTTGATAACTTGTTTGATGTGAGATATTTCCCAGATCGAACCAATATTGGTGTAGCAGTAGGCGAACCATTGACAATTCGTGGAACAGTTGCCGTGAATTTCTAGTTGTTTATCACTTGACGCTCACAAATAATTCCAGAGAAATGATTGGCAACCTTGCTTACTTCGACCTAGGACTTTTCCTGCAAAATACACGTAGGAGTTCAGTCGTCACAGTAGCTCGCGCACCACAGAGTCTGACCTATTCAATCTCTTGGTCAATCAACGTGAAGGAAGGGGCATAGTCGATGGGCGATCGCACATTAGTCAGCGGCAAAGTGACTCAAATACTTTGGCAACTGATGTTAGCAGTACTTGCCTTCATTTTAGTGACGGCTTGTGGTGCCGATCCTTCTCGAGTCAGCACTGTTCATAGCCCAGATGCGACTCAAACTGCTCCTTCCGACACTGTTCGCCTCGTTAAGCACATGATGGGTGAAACCCAGGTTCCAGCCAATCCGCAACGATTGATTACCCTAGATCCAAATCTCTTAGCTACCACCCTGGCATTGGGAATTCAGCCTGTTGGGTCTAGCGCCTCGGTCGAAATTGACGGACGGACTGGTTTAGGCCCAATTCAACCCTATCTTGACAATTATGCTCAGGAGTTGACGATTCTTGGGTATGAAGGCGTGATTAACTTGGAAAAAGTCTTGCTGGTGAAGCCCGATCTAATTTTGGGGAATCACCACTACGAAGCAATTTATGAACAGCTATCGCGAATCGCCCCTACCATCCTCTACGACTATAGGGAGAATAACTTTAGATGGAAAGATCTTACGAGATTTTTCGCTAAAGTTTTGGGGAAATCTCAAGAAGCCGAAAAACTGTTGAATGACTATCACCAGCGTATACAAGAGTTGAGGAGAAAACTGGGTTTAGGTGTAGCCTCTTCAGAGGAAAATCACGTCTCAGACATTCAGGTATCTGTGATTATTCCAGATTTCAATGGTGTACGTCTTATGCACAGGGATATATTATCTGGCAGCGTCTTGAAAGATGTTGGTTTGTCTCGTCCACCCGAACAAGATAGAGATGGATCCCAATCGTTTGTATCCTTTGAGTTTATTCCTCAAACGGATGGCGATGTAATTTTTGTAGTCTCAAATAGAGATAAAGATAGCTTGGATCTGGTCGATCAATTACAGAACCACCCTCTCTGGTCTCAATTGGAAGCAGTTAAACAAGACAAAGTATATCTAGTGGATGCAGAAAATTGGTCTGGCACCGATATTGTGAGAGCCAATCTTATTCTGGATGATTTGTTCGAATACTTACTTGACGAGGAATAAACCCAGTGTCAAAACATCTTCTGTTTGTTTGTAAATCCTGCAACGCCAAGTCTGATCAAGACCAGACCGCAGGCCCATCTGAGGGCATTAAACTGTTGAATCAACTCCAAACTCAGCATCAAGTCCAACCCTATCCAGCCGATCTCGACATTCGCGAAGTTGGCTGCCTCTGGACGTGTAGCCAACCCTGCGCCGTCGCCTTCTCCGCCCCCGGCAAAGCCACCTACCTCTTCACCCAAGTTCCCGCCACCGCCGCGCCCGCCTTGCTCACCTTTGGCACCCTCTACCGCGACAGCAAAGACGGCACCATTCCTTGGAAGCAGTTTCCTGAAGTGCTCCAGTCAGCCAGCGTCGCCAAAATCCCAGCGGTATGAAACCCAGCAGATCGAGCGTTAGGCTTGCTCTAGCCATTGCGTCAAATCCGACAGAGAGCTAAAGTCCAGCAAAGCCTCACCGAGGGCTTCGAGTTGCTCTATAGAGAGGGCAGCAAGGCGGGTGCTCAAGTCCTCTGGCACCGCTCTAAACCGACGGGTCAACTGACGCAGAATCAGCGATCGCTCTCCTTCCTGTCGTCCTTCCTGTCGTCCTTCCTGTCGTCCTTCCTGCCGTCCTTCCTGTAGAAATTCTTCTCGCCACTCCTGATAAATGACAGACTGCTCCACAATTTCTCTCCTCAGAACTTGATTGATGACATCCTTCTCCAATGTTAACCCAGCCAAAATCCCGGCTGACGCAGCAACGTTGCTTTGCACTTGCCGGTCTGAAATCGCATCAATGCGAGATGCCACTTGCCGCAGCGTTTGACTGGGGTCTGAGGTTTGGGTGAGCACCGCCAGGGGCAATAACCCGGTTGACTCTAGAAACGCCTGCGTGGGCTGCTCCCACAGGCGAATAACCTCAAATTCATGGCGAGTTCCGGGAATCTCAAATGCGGTCTGATAAACCAGGTCAGACCTTGAGGGCGTGAGATAAATGACCACCTGCTGCATCTGCTTTTGCGGAAATCGTCGATAGACCCTCAGACGGTAGTCTGCCATTCTAAAGGCCATGGTGGCGTCTGGTTCTGTCTGGAACTCAATTTGTAGGACTATCGGGTCTGAAGCCAGCAAAATCAGCGAGTCGGCTCGGATGGGTTCCAGGGATAATTCGGTGGGGCTGAGTTTGGTTAAGGCAATGGGTGCACCCAGTAGCCAGGTGGCAAAGTCGGTCGGAAAATTCTCCGCAAGAAATTTGCAGGTGGGGTCGAACATGGAGCAATCCTATCAGATGATCCAGACACAGACATGAGGCGCGATGGGCATCTCGACCGACTTACTAACGGTGCCCAAATGATTTAGAAGAACTAGCTTCAAAGACTGTCACGATACTCTGACAGCACCGCGACAATCTGAGTTAACACAGCCCGATTTTGCTCTGAAGGGTCGGCCAAAAAGTTCAAGAGTGCAAGATCTCGTTCAACTTCGATTCTAGTTCGGCGAGTCTGGCGTTCTGCCTCTTCAATTCGTTGAGCCTCTGCTCGTGCTTGATCCTCGACTCTTCGTTGCTCTTCTGCGACTCTTCGTTGCTCTTCTGCAACTCTTCGTTGCTCTTCTGCAAGCCTCTCAGCCTCTGCTCGTGCCTGGCGGTCTGTTTCTCGATTTCGACGGTTCCACTCAACGCCGAGATTAACCACTGCCACCAAGAAGGCTGCCACAGTGAGTCGGTTGCTCCAGCGGCGGGGGTCTGTGAGTTGCCCGAGGAGAACGAAGTCGTTTTTGTCATAGAACCTCAGAAAGGCAATGCTGATAACCAGTAGAGTAAGACTGGTGCCAGGTAAGAGGGCAAGTAGATTAATCCATCGACTCATCAGAGCTGATCCCAGTAGACCTCTAGTTTAATTCATCGTTTGCATTAACGTCGGCTCCGCCCTCCACAAAGCCACGGTACAAAAACTCCGTTGAGCCGCCAAAAAAATCCGTCTGGGGCTCCTGGGGGGGGTGGGGGAGTGGGAGAGTAGTTTTGAGTTCTTAGTTTTGAGTTTTGAGTTCTCACGGAAGTGAACCTATTCAAAACTCAACATTCAAAACTTAAAACTGAAACCTCAGTATTCATCCCCCCATGCCTTCCATCTGGCAATTACTCTGGCAACTGATCCGCTACGCCCAGCGGCTCTACTGGGTTGATACCCTACTGTGGCTCTGTATTGCGGGGCTGCCCATTTTGCCGGGGCTGTTGATTCGCGAATTTTTTGACAGCCTTACCGAGCAGTCTCGGCTAGACGGGTCGCCGGGGGTATGGGTGGCGCTGCTGTTGGCGACGGGGCTGGCGCGGGTGGTGGCGATTTTTTTGGGGCGGATCACCAAAACCCAGCATCGGTTTTTGATCAGTGCCTTGGTGCGCCACAATCTGCTGCTGGGGCTGCTCAACCGCCCCGGCGCTGAGCTAGCGACAGGCAACACCTCCCCTGGGGAGATGCTGAGCTTTTTTCGTGATGACGCCAGCCAGATTGAAGACAATGTGGTGGGCACCAACGAGATCTTGGCCGAGGCGGTGTTTGCCGTGGTGTCTATGGCGCTGATGCTGAGCGTCAATGCCAGAATGACGCTGCTGGTGTTTTTGCCGCTGTGCCTGATTACGGCGATTGTGCGGCGGGCCGAGCATCGCCTGAAGCGCTACCGCCGGGCCAGCCGCCAGGCCACCCAGCAGGTGACGGGGCTAATTGGCGAAATGGTGACGGCGGTGCAGGCGATTAAGGTGGCCGGGGCTGAGGCCCAAATGCTGGAAGAATTGCAAGGAAGGTGCGATCGCCGCCGTCAGTTCATGATCCGCGACCAGGTGTTCAGCGCCATCCTCAACTCCGGCTTCGAGAGCATTCTCAGCCTCGGCACCGGCCTCATTCTGCTGCTGGCCGCCCCCAGCCTTGGCCCTCAGGGCACCCTTACCCTCGGCGACTTTGCCCTGTTTATCTACTACCTCTCCTTTATCACCTTTTTCTTCGGCTTCCTGGGCAGCTTTCTCGCCGTTACCAAGCAGAGCGAAGTATCGTTCGAGCGCATGGGGGGCTTGGTGGGAGTAGATCAGCGGATGGGTGGATGGGTGGATGAGTCCCGCCCATCCATCCATCCACCCATCCACCCTCTCACCCATCCCCACCCCCTCTACCTCAAACCCATCCTCGGCTCCCAGCCGGCCCTTCCGGCTATGCCTCAACCGCCAGAGACCGAGGCGCTGCAAGCAATCCGGGTGGAGGGGCTGACCTACCGCTATCCCGGCAGCGACGCGGGCATTACCGATGTCAGCTTTACCCTGCCCCAGGGCGGCTTGACAGTGATTACCGGACGGGTGGGCGCGGGTAAAACCACCCTGCTGCGGGTGCTGCTGGGGCTATTGCCGATGCAGTCGGGGGCACTGTTTTGGAATGACCAGCAGATTCACGACCCGGCCAATTTTCTGGTGCCGCCTCGGGCGGCCTACACGCCCCAAATTCCGCAGCTCTTTAGCACTTCGCTGCGGGAGAATCTGCTACTGGGTCTAGACGAGGCGGCTGCCCCTAACCGCTTAGAAAAGGCGATCGCCGCCGCCGTCTTCGACCAAGACCTAGCCACCATGCCCAACGGCCTCGACACCCTGATCGGCACCCGAGGCGTGCGCCTCTCCGGCGGCCAAAAGCAGCGGGCCGCCGCCGCCCGCATGCTGCTGCGCCAGCCCGCCCTGATGGTCTTTGACGACCTCTCCAGCGCCCTCGACGTGGAGACCGAACAGCGCCTCTGGCAACAATTATTTGACAGTGAAGACGTGAAGCATAGTGAAATCCTTTCCACCCATCCACCCATCCACCCATCCACCCTTTACCCCTTTACCCCTTCACCTCTTCACCCCACCACCCCACCACCCCATCACTCCCGCCCCACCTGCCTCGTTGTCTCCCACCGCCCTGCCGTACTCAACCGGGCTAACCAAGTGCTCTTTTTGGAAGCGGGTAGCGTGGTCGATCGCACTACCAGCCCACCATTGACGTAATTTATTGACAGCAATTCTCAAGAAATCTACGATGAGAGTTTACCGCTGTTAAGACGAGATAGAACGCATGGCGACACCTTCGCAAAGCAGCCCTCATATTCTGTCGCAGGCTGACTATTGGGCGCTGATTCAGGCGAATGTCTGCCAACCGCAAGGCTCTACTGCATCAGAAGCGTTTGATATTACCTATGCCTATCCGGCGCAGTTGGGCCAGGGCTATGTGAGAGAAATCAAACTGCGGCAGGGGCTGGAACTGGCGATCGCAGACTATCAGCCCCATCAAGCCGTCATCACTGAAGTACCCGACCGGGAGCATCCCCTAGAATACGAATTTACCCTAGTTCGAGAGTCGTCGAAGGCCAGCTTTGAATCGGAGTGTTATTTCTTTTCGGGCAGTGGTTTAGCAGAGCGTGATGTTTGCCATCATGAACGAGATCTGCAAGTGCTAGACGTGAGCTTTCATCTGGAGCCTGAGCTGTTTTGTGCCTGGATGGGCGATCGCCTAGAGCAAGCAGCACCCCCCGTTAAAGCCTTGGTCGGCGACCTCAACCAGGCTCGCTACACCTACGCCGCCTCTCCCACCGTGGCGATGCAGGCGGCTATACAGCAAATTCTAAACTGCCCCTATACGGGCCTGACCCAGCAAATTTACCTGGAGAGCAAAGTTTGGGAACTGATGGCCTTGCACCTGGAGCAAATGTTGCACCACCAGCCCGATCAGCCCCGTAAACAGACCCTCAAGCCCGACGACATTGAGCGGCTTCACTACGCCAAGGAGATCATCAAGCAGCAGCTCAACACCCCCCCCTCGCTAAATGGGTTAGCCCGCCAGGTTGGCTTAAATGAATTTACCCTGAAGCAGGGGTTTCGCCATCTGTTTGGCACCACGGTATTTGGTTGCCTCCACCACTACCGCATGGAACGCGCCAAGACATTATTGGCCGATGGCCGTCTCAATGTCACCGAAGTGGCCCGCGATGTGGGGTTTACCAATCGAGGGCATTTTGCCGCTGCCTTTCGCAAAAAGTTTGGCGTTAATCCTAAAACCTACTCCCTGACGGCTAGAGAGCAGGCGGGCTAAAAATTCCGGGTTTGGATCAAAAAATTCCTGCTGCTGATCAAAGCGATCGCCCATAGCCTTCTGCCATCCAGTAAGCTTCTTGCAAGTGAGTTGCAATTGAGCCTGTGGGCAAAACGCCTGCTGGCTCTGATGTTTGGTGGCCGTTTTGGTGGGTGGAGTGATGAATCAACGACAGCGATCGACTTGGGTGGCGGGGGCTCTGCTGGTGCTGATGGCTGGCCCAGCTTGGGCCGAGGCAACGCCAGAGCTTGAAGGTCAGGGGGCAAATGTTGTGACCGAAGTGCCCCGTGGCGGAGCTACGGTGCAGGAGAGTGAAAGGGCGGCAGAACCCTCTCTGCTCAGCCAGGTTGAGCAACCTGCCACCACGATAGATGAATGGTGGGCTGAAATTGCCCAGGCAATGGCCCAAATTACGGCGGTGAGGCTCAATCCTACCGCTGACGGCGTGGAGGTGGTTTTAGAAACGTCGGCGGAGCTAGCCGCGTCGTCGTCGGTGGTGGGCAATGCGCTGATTGTGGATATCGCCAACGCAACCCTGGCGCTGCCAGAGGGCGGTGAGTTTCAGGCCGCCAACCCGACTGAGGGCATTGCGTTGGTGAGCGTGGTGCCGCTGGGGGATGGGGTGCGAGTGGCGATCACGGGTGCAGAGGCTCCCCCCACTGCGGCAATTAATGCAGCGGCGCAGCGCTTAGTGTTGTCTGTCGCCAGAGGTACGGCAACGACTGCCTCTGACGAAGAGGCCATTCAGGTAGTAGTGACAGCTACCCGCAGTGAGGCAGAGACAACGACGATTCCCCGGTCGGTGACGGTGATTACCCAGCAGGCGATTCAGCAGCAGACCTCCCTCAGCCGAGATTTGAACGATATTTTAGGGAACCTGGTGCCGGGCTTAGCCCCCTCCTCAGAACGGGCGTTTACAGCGGCTTCGCTGCGGGGCCGGGATGCCGCCATTTTGATCGATGGGGTGCCGCAGAATGTCAATAACCGCGACTTTGACCGCGAGCTGCGCACCCTCGACCCCAGCATCATTGAGCGCATTGAGGTGGTGCGCGGCCCCAGCGCCATCTACGGGGGTGGGGCGACCGGCGGCATTATCAACATCATTACGCGGCAGCCCGACGAGGCTGACGTTAGTGCCACCTCAGAGGTGAGCGTCAATTCGGCCCTGGGGAGTTTGCAGGCTGAGAGTTTTGGCTACTTTGCCCGGCAGACGGTCTCGGCTAGGAATGGCAATGCTGACATTCTGGCTTCACTGTCGCGGGCTGATGCAGGGGGGCTGTTTGATGGACAGGGCGATCGCATTCCCACCGTCCAGGGCACCGACGAGAATGAAAATGTCGCGCTGCTCACCCGCCTGGGCTACAGGCCCGATGACAACCAACGCCTCCAGTTCTCCCTCAACTACTACCGCGAAAGCCGCAACAGCGACGTGATCGCCGACCCCAGCGTCGATGATGCTGACCCCGGAGAACGTAAGGCCAGCGCCCTCCAGATCGGACAGCTCCGCTTTCCCGAAGGGGGCGGTCCCCAGGCCGATCGCAACCTGGTCTTAAACCTAAGCTATCGCCACGACAATGTGCTGAACGGCAGCCTTGATAGCCAGCTCTACTACCGCGACAACTCGACCCGCAGCGACCCGCGCGATCGCAGACCTCGGCCCTTCGGCATTTTCCAAGGAAATCTAGAGTCTGAAAACTGGGGCGGTCGCCTGGGCCTAAACACCCCCCTGGGCGACTCCCTGAGCCTGCTGTGGGGCGCTGACTACAACCACGAAACCACCGCCAACACCTTTAATCTGTTTGACCCCAACGCCTTCGATGCCAGCAATGGCCGGGTCAACCGGTTAATCGAGCAGCGCCCCCTGGTGCCGCCATACACCCTCAGCAGCCTGGGGCTGTTTTCTCAGCTCCAGTGGCAGACCACCGACTGGTTGCAGCTGTCGGGCGGCCTGCGCCACGAGCGCATTGGCTTTTCGGTGGGCGACTACACTACCTTTTTTGGTGACCCGATCGCAGGGGGCGATCGCAGCTTTAGCGACACCGCCTTCAACGCTGGCGCAGTGGCCGATGTCACCCCCGAAATCAGCCTATTCGCCAACTTTGCCCAGGGCTTTTCGGTGCCTGATTTTGGCGTGGTGCTAGGCTTTGCCGACCCCGACTTCACCGTCAATTCAGACGTGCAGGTCAACCAGCCCCAAAAAGTCAGCGAGTATGAAGTCGGCATTCGCGGTAACTGGAACACCGTGCAGGCGTCAATCTCAGGGTTTTACAACACCTCTGAGTTAGGCTCTACCTTTGTGTTTGATGACGACACTGGCCTCTACGACCTAGTCCGAGCACCGGAGCGGGTCTACGGCCTAGAGGCCACCCTCGATGTGCAGCCCAGCCCCACCTGGCGCTTGGGCACCACCCTCAGCCTGATCGGCGGCGAAGCCGATCTAGACGACACTGGCGAATTTACCGCCATCAGCAGCACCCGCATTCAACCCCTCAAGCTCACCGCCTATGTAGAAAATGAAACCCTGCCCGGCTGGCGCAACCGCCTCCAACTGCTGTATGTGGGCAGCCGCAGCGCCGCCTTTGACGCCGAGGTTGACCCCAGCCCGATCAACAGCTACGCCGTGGTGGATTTGATCAGCAGCGTCGATGTCGGCCCCGGCACCCTCGCCATTGGGATCAACAACCTGTTTGACACCCTCTATTTCCCCGCCTACGCCCAGCGCACCGCCGGGTTTTCTAACACCTTTAACAGTGCTGGCTCTGGGCGACGGGTGTCGGTGGGGTATCGGGTGACGTTTTAGGAGGGTGGATGGGTGGATGGGTGGATGGGTGGATGGGTGGATGGGTAGAGACTATTGACTATCCATCTCTGACCCCCAATCATCAACTACTTACCCATCCACCCCCTACTCGCCCACTCGCCCACTCATCCACCCGCCCACTCCCCCACAACGACCTATGACTTTAAAAACCTGGCTACTGCATGGCCTGCTCGTGGTGCTCGTGGCGATGGGGGCGATCGCCTGTCAGACCGCCCCTACCGCCAACTCTGCGCCCGCTGACTGCCGCATGGTGTCACATCCCCTGGGGGAAACCTGTGTGCCCCTACAGCCCCGTCGGGTGGTGACTCTGGATCACACCACTGCGGGCAATCTGCTGTCGCTGGGGGTAACACCGGCTGGGGTCGCAAACAATCTGCTCCCTCAGATTGCCGAGCTGATCCCCGACGTGCCGCGAGTGGGCCAGAGCGATCAGATCAACCTGGAGGCCCTAGCCGTTCTACAGCCCGATTTGATTATTGGGAACGCCTGGGAGATGGAAGGCACCTACGATAAGCTGTCGGCGATCGCCCCCACCGTGGCCTTTGAGATGCAGACCACCGCCGCCTGGCAGCGGCCCTTTCGCTTTCACGGCCAGGTGCTGGGGCTAGAGGCCGAGGCCGAGGCGGTGCTAGGGCAGTATCGGCAGCGCGTAGCGGCCTTGAGCAACCAACGAGGAGAACCGCCCGTGCAGGTTTCCCTGGTGCGGGTGATGGCCCAGTCGGGTCAGATTGGGCTATATCTAAAGAACTGCTTTGGCGGGTCTATTTTGGCCGATATCGGCTTTGAGCGTCCCCCCTCTCAAAATGAAGGCACCCCAGATCAGCCGCCGTTTTCAAAACTGATTAGCCGCGAGGCCATGGCCCAGGCCAATGGCGATGTGATCTTACTCTCCACCTTTGGTGCCACCCCAGAGATTGCCGCCGCCGCCGAGGCCGAGTTAGATCGCCTGAAAATCGACCCCCTTTGGCGATCGCTCAAGGCCGTGCAGCAAAACCAGGTGTATTCGGTGGGCCATTACTGGGGGGCAGGCAACAGCCCCCTGGCGGCGGAGTGGGTGCTAGATGACGTAGAGCAGTATTTGTTGCAGGCTACCAGCTAGGAGCCAAAAACTCCGGCTAAGCGCCAAAAAACTCCGGCTAGGAGGCCTCTTCGCGCTTAATTCTGGCTATGCTGCCCTTACGGGTTTGCTGCATTGTGTCTTGGTATGGGTACTTCTCGGTCGTTTTATCGCCAACTGCTGACCACGTATCTCCGCCCTTTGCAACGGCAGGTGCTGTGGCTGGCGCTGACGCTGCTGGGCAGCATTGGGCTCCAGGTGCTCAATCCGCAGCTGTTGCGCTACTTCATTGATGCCGCCGTTGCCGCAGCGCCGCAGCGAGTACTGGGGCTGGTGGCCCTGGGGTTTGTGGCGATCGCACTGGTGCGCCACGGTCTGGCGATCGCCGCCACCTACTTTGGCGAAACCATCGCCTGGAGCGCTACCAACACCCTGCGCCTCGACCTGGCCCGCCATACCCTCAACCTCGACTTAGCTTTTCACAAAGCCCACACCCCCGGTGAGCTGATTGAGCGGGTCGATGGCGATGTCGATGCGCTTTCCCGCTTTTTCTCTCAGTTTGTGCTTCAGGTGGTAGGCAACGGCCTGCTGGTGGTGGGCGTATTGGCGGTGCTCTGGTGGGAAGACTGGCGCGCCGGACTGGGCCTCAGCCTTTTTGCCCTGGTGGCCCTAGGCGTTTTGGCCCGTCTGCAAGCCCTGGCGGTAGCACCCTGGCGCACCTACCGCCAAATTAGCGCTGAGTTCTACAGCTTTGTGGCCGAATACCTCAGCGGCCTCGAAGATATTCGCGCCAATGGGGCGGTCGGCTACGTGATGCATCGGTTTTACCGCATTCTCCGCCGCTGGCTGGCCGTCTTTCACCGCGCCCGCTTTACCAGCACCCTGCTGTGGGGCAGCACCGTGGGGCTGTTTACGATGGGCAATGCGATCGCCCTCGCCCTCGGGGCCTACCTATGGAACCGCAACGCCATCACCATCGGCACCGTCTATCTGCTGTTTTACTACGCCACCCTGCTCCAAGACCCGATCGAGCGCATTCGCGAAGAACTCGAACAGTTTCAGCAAGCCGCCGCCAGCCTGCAACGCGTTCAAGACCTGCTCAGCCACCGCAGCCAGCTTCGCCCCGGCGGGCAAGCGGTGCTGCCCACTGGCCCGCTGTCGGTGAAGTTTGATGGGGTGTGGTTTGGGTATGGGGAAAAGGGTGTGGATGGGTGGATGGGTGGATGGGTGGATGGGTCGGACTCATCCACCCGCCCACCCATCCACTCATCCACTCTTCAAAACCTCACCCTCCACCTCCCCCCCGGCCAAGTCCTCGGTCTGCTCGGTCGCACGGGCAGCGGAAAGAGCACCCTGGCCCGGCTGCTGCTGCGGCTCTACGATATTCAGCGGGGCGAGATTCGGCTCGGCGGGGTCGATATTGCCCAGCTGCCCCAGGCGGCGCTGCCCCACCATGTGGGTTTTGTCACTCAGGATGTGCAGATCTTTCAAACCACGGTGCGAAACAATCTGACCTTTTTTAATGCCCACATTGCCGACCCAACGATTTTGCAGACCCTAGACGATCTGGGGCTGCTGCCCTGGCTGGAGGGGCTACCCCAGGGGCTAGATACGGAGCTGGGGGCCGATAGCGGTGGGCTGTCGGCGGGGCAGGCGCAGCTGCTGGCCTTTGCCCGAGTGTTTCTTAAAAATCCGGGCCTGGTGGTGCTGGATGAGGCGTCGTCACGACTCGACCCGCTGACGGAGCAGCTGATTGAGCGGGCGGTAGATCGACTCTTGGAAAATCGCACCGGCATTATCATCGCCCATCGGCTGAAGACGGTGGAGCGGGCTGACCAAATTTTGATTTTGGAGAAAGGGCAGGCGGTGGAGTACGGCGATCGCAGCGCCCTAGCCCAAGATCCCCAGTCGCGGTTTGCGCGCCTGCTCAGGGCGGGTGCGTTGCTCCCCCTGGGGTAGAGCGCCTAAAGAGTATCGGGGTCGATACCTAGCTCCTTCAATTTCTCGGCAAGGCGATCGGCCCGCTGGCGCTCTGTCTCAGCCCGCTGGCGCTCTATCTCGGCTCGCTGGCGTTCTGTTTTGGCCTGCTGGCGCGCTGCGGCTTGCCCTTCTGCCCCGGTGGGGAAAATTTGCCCCTGCGGGTCGCACCATCTCAGCCAGAGTCTAGAGGTCTCTTCTTCAAAGGGGCCTTGCCACAGGGTTAGCCCTAGGCCAATGCCGTCTAACCAGACAGATTCTCCCGGGCTGGCAATGCCGGGGGGTGGGGTGAGTTCGGCATAGCCGGTGGGGGAGATAGTCCACACGCGTAGCAGAGCGCCCTGCATGTCTGACTCCCCCTGGAGCTGCCGGAGGGGGTCAAACACCACGTAGTAGGGCACCCCAATTTGGGCATAGATGTCTTTTTTGCCCCGTGCTTTGCCCCGGCGCTGGGACTTTGGGCTCAGGGAGAGTTCGTCGCCTTCTTGATTAGACACAATCTCAATGCAAACATCGGGGACTTTGCCAAATTGCCAAACGAAGTAGGTGCGATTGTCCCGTTGGGAGAAGTCTTCTGCCCGTTTGACTCCCAGACTGAGCAGCACATCGGGAACGATCGGGTCACCCTTGAGCTGGTAAAAAACCCCAACATCGGCTTCGGCAATAAAGGGCAGCGGGATAGCCTGAGCACTGTAGAGCGCGTCAATGAGCAGCCGTTGTTGCTGGGCCGACTGGAAGTTATCCACGGGGAGGTCGTCTTCAATCACGAGATGGCTGGTATCGATCGCCGTGACGATGCCCTCAGGATGCTCATCTGAGTACTCGACGGTATGAGTCGCTGTTTTGATCAGTTCTTGCGTCATGGCTAGCCATTAATACCAGGCGACCGACTTAGCTGACTTCAGTATATCCCAGGGGCATGGGGCGGTTGGCTGGTCAGTAGGGTTGACGGGCGATCGCAAATAAATGAGAATAACTCTTATTTGGCTGCCATTGAATAAGGCAAGATTCTTTGGGAGCAAAAGCCTAAATCTTTCTTAGCACCAGCATTATGGCAACTACCTTATCGAGTGCCGACTACAAACATCTGTGGGAAGCAGCCAATCCCTCGCCCTCGCCATCCACCGCTTTCCTGGGCTACTGCGAGTGGCAAGAGGTCATTCCTGCGTCCTTGGGGCAGGGCACTATTCAGCACATTCAGCTGCGAGAGGTTCAGCTGAGTCTGTTCAGCTATCGGCTGCACGACGATCTCTTTGTGGCTGAACAAACTGGGGAAGACTCGGGTGCAGAGTATGAATTTGGATTCAACCTCTCAGGCAATCGCAGCGGTAAACGCACCGGAGAAAACTTTCTGCATTGGGGCTGTGGAGACGCAGAAGAAAATTGGGTCTGGCAGACCTACGCTAACGACCCGGTGCTGAAGGTAGACATTCATCTGAGGTCGGCCACTGGGCTGATGCCGTTAATTGCAGACTCGCTAGAGGAACTGCCTGCGGCGATAAGACAGTGCATCGAAGCCGACGATGGGCGCTGGTTTAGTGAGGTCAATGTGATTACCCCCGCGATGCGATTAGCCCTAGAGCAAATTTTGCACTGCCCGTTTCAAGGTAAAACAAAGCAGATTTATTTAGAGGGCAAGTGTTTGGAGCTGATTGCCCTAAAGCTGACTCAGCTACAAGCGTCTCAGCCCTGCTCAACTGCTTTGGGCAGCCTGAATAGCGATGATATTGATCGCATCCACGCCGCCCAGAGAATTTTGGTTGAAAATCCAGACAATCCGCCCTCGCTAATGGAGTTGTCCCGCCGGGTGAGCCTCAACGACTACAAGCTCAAGGTCGGCTTTAAAGCAGTATTTGGCACGACGGTCTTTGGCTATCTGCACCGCCACCGGATGGAGCTGGCGCGGCAAATGCTGAGCGATCGCCGCCTGAATGTGAAGGAAGTGGCCCAGGCGGTGGGCTATGCCAACCAAAGCCGCTTTGCTGCCGCCTTTCGCAAGCAGTTTGGCGTCAATCCCAAAGCCTATCTCTTAAACAAGAAATCCGGCTAGGGCGAAAAATGATCCGGATAGGAGCGATCGCCCCCGTCCACACCAGTCAGTTTCCCGGTATCTTCTTGAGAATACTTCTTAGCAACGATGAGTTGCGGTCTAATCTCAAGCGGTGTGGGGAAATCAATGAAAATCGGTTTGCAGAATCGGGATAACGGCAAATTTGGGGCTGGAATGCTGATGCGGTTCTCGCCTAGAGAAGCAGCGCAAATGCCCTTTTTAGTGGGTCTTTGGGTAGTTGCGGCCCTGGTTGTGATCCCTGAACCCGTGCGAGCAACCGAAGCCGTTGCCACCCCGCCCACTGAGGTAGAACCCATTACCCCGGATGAAGTGCCGCAGGCATCGGCGGCTGCCCCAGGAGCGGTGGCTGCCCTGAGTGACCTAGAGCAGCCAGCGACAACGGTGGCCGACTGGATGACTCAAATTGCTCAGTCTGTGGTGCAAATTACGGATGTGCGGGTAGAGACCACCGAAGCGGGTTTGCAGGTGGTGCTAGAAACGGCAGCGGGGGAGCTGTCGGCACCCACGACGCGATCGCTCGGTAACGCCCTAATCGCCGAATTTCCTAATGCGGTGCTGGCCTTGCCTGATGGGGGAGAATTTGAGCAGTTTAGCCCCGCTGAAGGCATCGCCCTGGTAACGGCGACGAACCTAGCTGGCGACACAGTGCAGGTGACTATTACTGGGGTAGATGCGGCCCCCACCGCAGCGGTGAGTGCTGGGGCTGAGGAGTTTGTTCTGAACGTGGTACCAGGATCTGAAACCAATGCAGTTACGCAAGACGATGCAATTCAGGTGTTAGTTACAGCCACTCGTCGAGAAGAACCGCTCGATCGCATTCCCAGATCGGTAACGGTGGTTGAACGAGAAGACATTGAGCAGCAGGCCAGCATCAACCGCAATTTGAGAGAGATCTTAGCACTCGAAATTCCTGGGTTTGGGCCTCCAAACCAAAGTCGCAATGAATTTGGGCAGCGCCTACGAGGACGGGGATTTCAGGTTTTAATCGATGGGGTTCCTCAAAACTCTAATGCAGGAGCACGAGCACTTAACTCAATTTCTCCTGATGCGGTTGAACGAATTGAAGTCATTCGTGGTCCCAATGCAATCTATGGCGCACAGGCAACAGGTGGAACAATCAATATCATTACCCGTAGACCTAGCAATGAACCCATTGCAGTAACAGTCGAAGCAGGTTTGACGACCTCCGCTGCTAGCAACTCTTTTTTTGAGGGAGACAGCATTGCAAATTACGGGCGGTTGGGTGTGTCGGGCACATTGGAAAATTTCGATTATGGGCTGTCTGTATCAAGAGAAGAGGTGAATGGCTTCTATGATTCACAGGGCGATCGCATCTTTCATGAACGGCCCCTGGACGATAGTTTGAATTGGAATATCTTAGGGACATTTGGTCTCAATTTAGGTGCGGATCAGCGTCTGCAATTATCGGCCAATCACTATGACAGCACTCAAAACTCTAACTACATTGTCGATCCAAGTGTTGATGAGTTCCCAGTCGGCACTCGAACGACAAGAGGTATTCGCGTTGAAAATTTAGAATATATCGGCGTGAACGAACCGCGTGACGAAAATACCTTTGTTACCTTAACCTATACCCACGGCAACTTGTTGGGTAGTGAAGTGCAAGCTCAAGCCTACTACACAACTAGGAATGGTATATTTGCCAGACCCGGAGATGACAGAGGTGGTATTTTTGACGCGCTTACTGCATTTGAGAACGATTTTCAGAACTGGGGTGGACGATTGCAAATTGCAACTCCTCTGTTTATCAATACCAACTTGCTCTGGGGTGTTGACTATAACAACGACACAAATGAAAGCATTATCAACATTGGTGATCCTGAAGAATTTGATGCAACAAGCGGCAGAGTTTTTCGTAGGATTGGGGAGCGCACGTTTCTCCCACGTTATACCCTAGAAGAGCTTGGTTTATTTGGACAATTGGATTGGGATATTACCGATCGATTTCTTCTCAGTGGTGGAGCGCGTTATGCCAACATATATGCCAGCATTCCAGATTACACGTCAGGGTTGGCGCCACAAGAAGTGTTTCCCGGCATTGCGCCTCGTCAGGATATTGAAGGGGGCACTTTAAGCTTTGATGATGTGCTGCTCAACATTGGTGGAATTTATCGCATTACGGATGAACTAAGCCTATTTGCCAGCTTCAGCCAGGGGTTTTCCATTCCGTCCCTGAGCGATACATTGGGGATTCCACCCGCTGGCTTTTCGGTAGAAGGCGGATTTGTGCAGGTCGAGCCACAGAAAGTTGATAACTATGAAATTGGGATACGCAGCGAATTAGGAAATCTGCAAGCGTCCTTGTCTGGTTTTTATAGCTATTCTGTATTGGGTGCATTTCGGGTGGACACGGTAGGGCGATTTGAGACAGGGCGATCGCCCCAGCGAAACTATGGCGTCGAAGCAACCCTAGATTGGCAGCCCGGACAAACCTGGCTACTGGGTACAACGGCAAGTTGGCAAGAAGGCGATCGAGGAGATGATTCAGGAGAGTTTGTAGCTATTCAAACACCTGAAAGTTCACCGTTTAAGTTAACGGCCTATATTGAAAATCAAACTACACCAGGATGGCGAAATCGATTACAAGCCTTGCTAGTGGGCGATCGTGATCGCGCATTCAATGATGGAATAGATCGTGCTCCCTACGAAGGCTATGTTGTGGTTGATTTTATTAGCAGTGTTCAAGTTGGATCTGGAACGTTAAATATTGGCATTGAGAACTTGTTGAATGAAGACTACTCCACTATCTACAATCAGTTTAGTAGTTTCTTTGCTAATTCCAGAAACGCTCCAGCTAGAGGCAGAACTCTCAGCGTCACCTATCGGATTACTTTCTAGGAGTAGAAAGCATTAATGAGAAAGATGATTCGCAAGTATCAATGGCAATACTTCTGGCAAGGCGCTAGGTGGTTTGTTCTATGCATTATGACAACAACCATCATTAGTTTGTCAGCGGCATGTACCCATCAATTCTCAACTCCGCCACTCTCTTCAAACGACTCACCTCAATCCATTGATTGTCAAGCCATACGACATGCAGGGGGTGAGACGACTATTTGTGGTGAACCTCAAAAAGTCGTTGCACTGGAACCGAAGGTGCTTAGTATGATGCTGGCGCTTGATGTTCAACCCGCTGCATATGCAGATACAGATGTATGGGCTGAGCAGAAATTCGATAATCCTAGTCAGCAAATTCCTTACCTTGGTCAGCTCGTCACAAATCAACCTATTAGCTTAGGTAGTCGAAGTAATCCTTCTTTGGAAACCCTATATTCACTCAAACCAGATCTGATCCTGGGCATGAAATTTCAGGAGAATAAGCTGTTGTCTACTATTGCTCCGACTGTACTGATAGATAACACGGAGGAAGATTGGGAGAAAAACATTCAGGTTTTGGCTAAAGCGCTCCGCCAAGAGGATAAAGTGCAACAAGTTATTGCTTCACATGAACAACAACTAGCTGAAGTTCGCACTAAATTAGCCCCACTCGTCAATACTCATCCGCGTATTTTAAATGTGATTTGCAGCCAACTGATGGATTATATCGAAATTGGATATAGCGGAGATTCGGTAAAGCTTCTCGAGGAAATTGGGTTTCAAGCTGTGTTGCTTGATGATGTAGAACGAAGGCCGGGAGTACGACCCCAAGTCACCATTGAAACCCTATCGCAACTAGATGCAGACATTATCATTGTCCATACTTGGCTGGATGATTGGGATGGGGACTCTACTTATAGCGTCCCGCTAGAAGCACTTAAACGAAAATGGGCTAATAACCCTCTTCTACACGGGTCACGAGCATGGGAAGAAAATAGAGTTTACTTTGTTGATCATCGCGCCTGGGGCAGTGTAATTGGTGGACCTATCGCTGATTCTCTGATCTTAGAGCAGTTGCCCAAACTATTACTTTCATCCTGATAAAATACTGCGCTGGAAGAGAAAATTGGTGGGAAGAAATGCATAGCTTTCATCTACCTCCTAATTACTCATGGCTAAAACTAAAAGAGCTGACAGATACAGGAAGGTTAGTTTATGAAAAATATCTTCTGCGCCGAGCAGTCTCAGCAATCTGGCGTCGATATTGTCGGTACCGCCTCTGAACACAGACTCTACGTGGCGATCGCCTGCCCGCCCCCCTGGACACCGCGTGAGTTAGAGTCTCCCGGCATCCCTGAGCACCTGCGCGAACTCGTTAGAGCCATTGGCGACGACTACAATCGCTACCAAACCCGCTTCTTACTCATCCACAACGAGCCCTTAAAGCAGGACAACCTCACCCGCGTGCTAGTCTTCCGCAAACCCTCCGGCTTCGCCAGCGCCTACGACAAGCAAGAATTTCATCTAGCCAGCATTGACGAAGTGGCTCCCCTGGTGCGGCAGGTGGTGATGGGCGAACCGCTCAGCGCTACCCCAATGGAAGTGCCAACTCGCGACATTTTGGTCTGCACCCACGGCAGCCGCGATCGCTGCTGTGCCCGCTTTGGCAACCCCATCTATCAGTAAGCCCTAAAATATCAGTAAGCCCTAAAAATTGTAAAAGAGCGATCGCTCCAAAACACCCGCATCTGGCAAGCCAGCCACATCGGTGCCACCGCATAGCCCCCACCGCCGTCACCTTTCCCGATGCCCGCTACTACGGCTATCTAACCGCAGAATCGCTGACGGCAATTCTCACCCAGAGCGGCGATCTCAGCTGGGTCAGCCAGCAGTATCGAGGCTGCGGCCTCCTGCCCTGGGCTGCGCAGCACCTAGAGCGAGAGCTGATGATGACCCACGGCTGGCCCTAGTTTGGCTATGCTCTAGAGAGCCGAGTGCTCGCCCACAATGACGATGAAAACATCAACCAGGTAGAGCTAGCGGTAGACCGAGGGGCAGACGATGGCGATCGCTAACCGAGCGACGGTTACCTTATCTAAGATTTTGCACCAACTTCAACAAGGGGTTGCCAAAGGATCAAAAAACTGAAAGAAAGGGCGTAAGAAAAATCATCGGACGGTTATGGAAACCATCAACCTCTGCCCAGTTGGGCTTAGCGAGAATGCTGCAAGATCTGAGATATCCTATATCCACGCAGGGGTTAGGGGGGGGCTGTTAACTCGCCTCCTAATATCCGTTTCAACGTTCAACCGAATCACTACCCACACAAACGTTTACGTATGACTGTTTATTGGCTGCTAGCCCTATCCGGTTTGGGTTTTTTGTCGGTGGTGTTTGCTGAATTGGTGCGCGATGGGTATCACATTGCGGGACATTATTGGCCGCCGATTCAGCGCTACCACATGCTGCACCACAAAGCCTATCGCCGCGACCTGTCAATGGTGAGTGTCGAGGCGTATTGCAAGGCTCAGCTTTATAATGATGTGCCAGAGGCGATCGCCATGATCGTCGCTGGAGCCGCCTTAGCTCTGGTCACCCAACTGTCGGTGTTGTGGATTGGCTGTGTGTACTCGCTGGGGTTTTTGATGACCGCAGTGGGGCGATCGCAGGGGTGGCTGCTGGCGACCGACCTTACCCACAAGCCTGGAGCGTTAGACACTATTCCGTCCCAGTGGACAGTGAATCGCACCTATCATTGGCGACACCATTTTGACCAGGGCACTGCTTACTATTGCGGCCATTTCACCCTTATGGATCAGGTGTTGGGTACAGCGCTATCTCTCAAAGGCAAAGTCATTGGCATCACTGGCGCGTCGGGGTCGCTGGGGCGGGCGCTCACGGCTGAACTCCAGCGGCGGGGCGCAAAAGTGGTGGCGTTTACCTCATCCACCGAGGCTTGGTTTGAGGAAGGTATCGACGTCATTCAATGGCACACTGGGGCAGAAGAGGCGCTGGCCGAGCGGCTGCAAACGGTCGATATTTTAATTCTCAATCACGGGCTGAATGTTCATGGCGATCGCACCTTCGACGCCATTCAGCGCTCCTTTGAGTGCAACACCATCTCAGTGTGGAAGCTGGCAGAACTGTTTCTCAGCACGGTGCAAGCCTCTGAGCACAAAGCGCTAAAAGAGCTGTGGATCAACACCTCCGAAGCGGAGGTGAATCCTGCCTTTAGCCCGCTCTATGAGCTCTCAAAGCGCACCCTCGGCAACCTCATCACCCTGCGGCGTCTAGATGCCCCCTGCACTATCCGCAAGCTGGTTTTGGGGCCGTTTAAGAGCAACCTGAACCCCATTGGTGTGATGTCGCCTGAGTTTGTGGCGCGGGGCATTGTGTTTTTGGCTCAGCGCGATATCCGCAACATCATCGTCACCATCAACCCGCTCACCTATGTGGCGTTTCCGATCAAAGAACTGTTCCAGACGCTGTACTTTCGGCTTTGCTCGCGAACGAAATAGCCCACTGTTGAGATGTCGCAATTAGAGAGGCTGATTTGTGAACTAACTGCAAACACTAGACGGTGGCATTCAGGCCATGACTTGGGTCTATAGCTATAGGCTCAAGACTAGTTGCAGTCCAGCTTCTGGCTTCGCTTCATCAGGAATCGGTTCGGGGTCAGCCTGCATTGCAGGGCAGTAGCGGGCATAGGCGCAGCGATCGCACTGTCCACCAGGAAACGGCACCCACTTATGGTCATAGCGCAGCTGTACCGCTAAGTCGGCAATCATCGCTTCCACCCGTTGCCGATGCTCGTTGGTCACTTCGTAACTAATTTTTTCAGACGAGCGCAGATAGATCACGCTGAGCCGTTTTAGATCCCGCTGATAGCGTTGCTCTAGCGCTAGGTAGTAGAGCCCGATCTGCAGGTCTATTTCATCGGGCAGGGTTAAGTCAGAGTCTTTGCTCGATTTATAGTCAATCAGCTCCAGCCCTTCGTCCAAATAGTCTAAGCGGTCGTAGCGCCCCGACAGCACAAATTCTAGGTTTTCCACTTGCAGCGTTCCCTGAATGCGCCCCTCCACCGCAACCGGACGCCGCATCGCAGATTCTGACTGAATGAAGGAGGTGTAGTAGCGCTGTAAGATCGCTCGCCCCTGGGTGACTTGCGCGGGCGTTAGGCCATTGAGCTGCTGCCCCCAGCACTGTTCAACCCAGTCTAAATGGGGAATTGCGTCGTTGTAGTGCCAGTCTTGATAAATGTGGGCGAGTGCTTGATGCAGCGATGTTCCCAATGCGGCAGAGCTAAAAAAAGCAGCGCCCGGCACCCTCCGTTCGTAGCGAAAGTAGTAGGATAGCGGGCACCGATAGTAGGTTTGCAGCTTTGCGGCAGATAGAATATAGGTCATACAGAACGCCTGGACGCAGGTGCCGGGAACTCAACTTCAGGACGCACTCTATGGGTGCCGTCCGGCTCCTATGATGGCACTATATCTAGCGTCACGCTAGAGTACAGGTGGTCTAATGCCGGGTTGAAATGGGCGATCGCACCCCTCATCCCATGTCGCCCGATGTCGTCTATTGCCGCTGTACCCGTCTACTGCACGTGCTTGGTGCCCATCCTCAACCTCACGGCGCATCGCTGCATCCCTGCGCATCCTTTGAAACCTCTACCCCATTGATTCGTCCATGCTCAGCACCATAAAAGACATTGCTGCAAAGCTAGCGCCACGTCTCATCGAAATTCGTCGCCACATCCACAGCCATCCTGAACTGAGCGGGCAAGAATACCAAACGGCTGCCTACGTCGCTGGGGTGCTGTCGTCCTGTGGGCTGCATGTGCAAGAACTGGTGGGAAAAACCGGAGTCGTTGCAGAACTGGCAGGCAGCGGGGAGGATGCGCGGCTGCTGGCCGTCCGCACAGATATGGATGCGCTGCCCATCCACGAGCGCACCGATCTGGACTTTAAGTCGCGATCGCTCGGCATTATGCACGCCTGTGGCCACGATGTGCATACGACAGTGGGGCTAGGAACGGCAATGGTGCTGGCGCAGATGGGCGTGCTGCTGCCTGGCACCGTACGATTTTTGTTTCAACCTGCAGAAGAAACGGCTCAGGGTGCCAGTTGGATGATCCGGGATGGCGTGATGGAAGATGTCACCTCGATCTTTGGGGTGCATGTGTTCCCCACAATTCCGGGGGGTTCGGTGGGCATTCGCTATGGAGCGCTCACCGCTGCCGCCGATGACCTAGAGCTGATGATCACCGGAGAATCTGGGCATGGGGCGCGCCCCCACGAAGCGATAGACGCGATTTGGATTGCCTCTCAGGTCATCACTGCCTTGCAGCAGGCCATCAGCCGGACTCAAAATCCGCTGCGACCTGTGGTGCTCACAATTGGACAAATTCAGGGCGGTCGCGCGCCCAATGTGATTGCCGATCAGGTGCGGATGTTGGGTACGGTGCGATCGCTCCATCCTGAAACCAGCGCCAATCTGCCCGAATGGATTGAGCACATTGTCGCTAGCATCTGCGCAACCTACGGCGCAAAATATACTCTCAACTATCGTCGGGGTGTGCCGTCGGTGCAAAACGACCCCGGCTTAACGCAGATCATGGAGGCAGCAGCTTCTGAAGCCTGGGGGGGCGATCGCGTCCAAATCTTGCTAGAACCGTCTCTCGGCGCTGAAGATTTTTCCCTTTACCTTGATCATGCCCCCGGCACCATGTTCCGTCTTGGCGTTGGCAACCCCGACCGCCCCAATTACCCGCTGCACCATCCTCAGTTTCTGGTTGACGAAGCCGCTATTGTTACAGGCGTCGTCACGATGGCCTATGCGGTCTACAAATATTGGTCGACCCCTTAGGTCGTCCCCCAATCTCAGAAAGTCACCCTAAGTTAGCGTGAGTTCGATAGCGCTATTTCCCTCGTCACGGAGCGGCACGGTTTTAACTCAGCCTCCAATGCCGGGGGGCAGCAAGGTGCAAAGGAAAAAATTCCATGCGTACGACTGAAACCCTTGGTGTTCAGACCTTTCATTGGGTGCATCCCGCTTTTATGGCCCTTAGCCTTGAATGTCGGTTTTCTTTTTCCTCTAGTGAAGAAGGGCCAGAAGATGAGGCCACTGGCGCTGGCATTATTGAGATGCGCTCTGAAATGGCGTTGGGGCGATCGCCCTACCGAGCGGGTTTACTAAACAGCCCTAAAAGCGGCCCTAAAATTGCGCCAAATACAAACCCGCCAGCATGAGCCCAATAGGCCACACCGCCAGACTCCATTCCCACATTCGTTTGGGTAGAGAGGCCAGCCACCCCATAGAGCGCCTGCATCACAAACCAAAAGCCCAAAAAGTAAAAGGCGGGAATGCGGAACGGCAGCAGCACAATCCCCAACGGCACTAGGGTCAGAATGCGAGCTCGAGGAAACTTCAACACATAGGCACCCATGACCCCGGCGATCGCCCCGCTGGCACCCAGCGACGGAATGCTCGAGCCAGAGGAGAAAAACCACTGCGTCAGCCCGGCCAATACGCCACACAGCAAATAAAATAACAAATACTTACTGCGGCCTAGTTCTTCTTCAATATTGTTGCCAAAAATCCACAGGTAGAGCATGTTGCCTGCAATGTGCAAAAAGCCTCCATGCAAAAACTGCGAGGTAATGAGCGTAATCCACTCTGGCAGGCCATCGCTGCGCTCTAGATTGCCCTCAAAGCTCGCGGTCAGATCACGGGGAACAATCGCCCAAGTTTGAAAGAACTGCTCTAGCTGTTCTGACGACAGCGACAGCTCATACACAAACACCAGAATATTGATCAGGATTAGCCCATACGTGATGTAGGGCGTGATGCGAACTGGATTGTCATCGCGAAGGGGAACCACAGGGCAGCATCCTAATTTTTGTCTTATCTACCGTACAGCATTGCAATAAATCTGCAAGAGAATACCATGCAATATCAAGAATGTACGGCATTATGCCCAAATCCCAAAACTTTCCTAAGGAAGAATTTTCTGTCACAGAATTTTCTGTCATTGAGTGATGCAGATCTGACCCAAGGAAGGGCGATCGCCCCACCCACACCTCTCCCCATTTGCTCCATTTCTGCACCGCAGCCAGTACGTAGAGACAGCACAACACGATACCGTGTGAAGAAACCCAGTCCTAGGATTTAACAGACCCATATGACTTCAACGGCTTCATCGCTTGATCGATTGGCTCAGCATCGGCAGCAGTTTCCGGCACTGCTCACCAAACACTATTTCAACTATGGGGGGCAGGGGGTATTGCCCGAGTCGGCGATCGCCGCTATTGCGCAGGCGCACCACAATAGCCAGCAGCAGGGGCCATTTTCTACCCAGGTGAACCAGTGGATGAGTCAGGAAATGGCGCAGACCCGAGAGGCGATCGCCCACCAGCTGCACGTGTCTCCCCACACCATCAGTCTTACCGAGAACGTCACCATCGGCTGCAACATTGTGCTCTGGGGCATCGACTGGCAAGCGGGCGACCATCTGCTGCTCACGGATTGTGAGCATCCGGGCGTGGTAGGGGCTGCATTGGAACTGCAACAGCGGTTTGGCATTGAGGTCTCTATCTGCCCCATGATGGAGACCCTAAACCAGGGTGATCCTGCGGCGGTGATTGCTCAGCATTTGCGGCCCACCACCCGATTGGTCGTCCTCAGCCACATTTTGTGGAATACCGGGCAGGTGTTGCCGCTGCAGGCGATCGTGGCGCAGTGTCACCAGTTTAGGGATGAATCAGGGGGCGATCGCCCGCCCGTTCGGGTTTTGGTGGATGCAGCCCAGTCGATCGGCGTGCTGCCGCTTGACCTCGAGGCTCTCGGCGTCGATGCCTATGCCTTTACTGGTCATAAATGGCTCTGCGGCCCCGCAGGTCTTGGCGGCCTATATCTCAGCCCTGCGGCACGCGAGGTCATTCGCCCCACCATGATTGGCTGGCGCGGCGTCACCAAGAACGCCCAGGGTCACCCCACTGGCTTTAGCACCGATAGCCAGCGATACGAAATCGCCACCTCAGACTTTACGCTCTATGGAGCCCTCAGAGGAGCGATCGCCCTGCACGACCAATGGGGAACATCCCAAGACCGTTATCAGCGCATCTGCCAGCTCAGTAGCTATCTCTGGCACCAGTTACAAGACATGCCTCAGATTACCTGCCTGCGAACCACTCCTCCAGAAGCCGGGCTGGTCTCATTTACCATTGCCAACACCCCCCATGCCCCCCTTGTCTCCACGCTGGAGCAAAAGGGGTTTCTGCTGCGCACCATTCTCGAGCCCGACTGCATTCGCGCCTGCGTCCACTACCTAACGCTCGAACAAGAAATCGACCAGCTTATTCAAGCTCTCCGTCAACTGCTTTGATGCTGCTAGGCAACGTGGGTTTAACATGAATTCGATCGCGGGGTTCCAACCCCGCGCCGGAGCGCTGGAGCAACAAGAAACCGTGCCGCTCGCAGGCAGCACGGTTTTAGGACTATGCCGAACGAACAGTCAATTCAAGACACACTCACCCGTTTCGTGGGCCATGCCCAATGAAGGAAGATGGCGCATAAAACGATTTGAGGCACCCCGCATTGCGGAGTGCCTCAAATCGTTTCAACCTAAACTGAATTACCCAAACTAAGGATATTTGCAAACCCCTTAGTCTTCGAGTTAGTCTTCGAGCTGGGCAGAGGGGACTTCAATCGCAGATACATCTACCGTGCCCGGCGGCGTCACCCGCAGAAACTGCCCGCCTTCTATCTTGAGCACCTCGCTACAGTTGGGGCAGCGAATTTGAGCATTGTTAATTCCGATAGACGGGGTTCCACAGACCGGGCACTGATCTTCTACAACATTGCGTCGCAACCACCAGCGAAACCCTAACACTGCAATCACTGGGGCCACCAACAGCAAAACCATCAATGCCAAAAAAGACTTTACCAACCAGCCCAGCCCAATAGACCCCAGCAGCCAAATTACGGCAAAAATGGCTATCCAGCTCCCAAGCCCAGATAGATTCAATTGCAATTTAGAAAACTGAGGATGATTCATTGCAACCTCCTACGGGCAAGGGCATAATCACGAATGTTCGATTCATACTATCAGCATACCGAGACAACCCCACCTCGCCCAGGACAGATCTCCGAACTCAGCCCATAAATCGAAAACTTAACTGCATTTTGACTTACTTTAAGCTTGCGAGGAAAGAATATTCTGCAGGCGATCGCCAAATGCGGCTTGACCGAACTGGGCGATCGCCCGCTGCCTTAACCATTGGCCATCACAGCGGCGATCGCCCTCACCCCCCTGCTGCCGCACGTCCAACTCCGCGAGCACATTGATGCAGGCATCTGCCACCGCTGCCACATCCCGATGGGGCACTCGCCATCCCAACTCCCCATCCATTAAGGGATCAGCCGATCCATCTGCATCGCCCGACACCACAGGCACCCCGCAGGCCATCGCTTCTAGATACACAATGCCAAACCCTTCCTGCGACGGCATCACATACAGATCGGCTAAGCGGTAATGCTCCACCAAGTCAGCCACGGGAACAAACCCTGCAAAGACCACGCGATCAGCAACCCCTAGCGATGCCGCCAACTCGGCCAGCCGTGGCTGATCGTTGCCCCGCCCAATCACCAAGTATTTAACCGTAGGGTAATGCTGAACGATCTGGGGCAGCGCTCGCAGGGTCATATCTACCCCCTTGTATGGGTCACCCACCCACAGCCGCGCTACGGTAAGCAGCACCCGACACCCAGCCAGTCCGTAGCGGTCTAACAGTTGTGGAGAGGCTGTCCCTTGACTGTAGCGATCGCCGTCTACCATACACGGCAGTCGATAGACCCGCTGCGGTGAAACTTTGTTGTTATGGCAGAGGCGATCGCCCGTATAGCGGCTAATTGTCCATACCTGGCTAGCACCCCGCAAGGCCCAGCGATAGACCAGCGGCAGGGGATTCCACACCTCTTTCCCATAGGTCATCACCGCATACCGCAACCGCAACAGCCACGCCATCAGCCCGACCACTGGGGCTAGGTTAATATGTCCACACACTACTAAGCCGGGATGCGTGGCCCGCAGATGCTGCCACAGAGCGCTCATCATCCGCACCCGATCTACCGCAGGGTTTCGAGTTTTAAACCCCACAAACTGGATCTCGTGACCCCAGGGGCAGGTCGGTGGGCGATCGCCATCCCGCAGCGCCAACACTGTAATTGGACGGTGGGCCTGCACAGTAGTACAAGTGCGGAGCACATCCTGCACGTAGGACTGAATCCCCCCTTCATGGCCAAACACTTCCAAAAACACAAATGTAATCGGTGCATCCTTCCGAAAGGAAGACTCTGGCTTGCGCTGACCTGCATAGGATGCCGCCATCAACGATGCACCTCAGACCGGCTTGTAGCAAGGGACGTATGATGCTTCACCAGCCATAGACAATTACCACCCTGGCGACAGCGTTGATACTCGGCCTGGTCTGCAAGACGACGTAGCAAAAACCAACCATATCCACCCAATCGCAGCGTCCCTGGAGCGGGCTCTTTCAGGGTGTTAGGGTCAAACGGTTCGCCGTGATCCCAGATCCGAATTTCAATTCGGTCGTCCCACAGCGCCAAATCAATTTTAATTTCTGTATCAGCAGGCAAGGATTTATGGGCATGGCGCACCGCGTTCGAAAAGCCTTCTACCAAAGCTAACTGCATCGGATAGGCTTGCTGTTTCAACCAAACCAGGCGACACCCGCTCCGAGCGCAAAATTGCTGAAACCAATCCTCAATAGAGTTGAGGACTCGCAAATCACTACGAACAACCAAACTTGTTTGACGATACACAAGCAGATCGAAAACGCTAAGGGGCGTGCAGCTAGATACAGTAGAAGACCCAAGGATGAGGACTAAGGCGCACAATACCCTACGCCCTGAACAAAAACATCGCCACATCAGGATGTCTTTTAACCATTTACATCCCTACGTGCAACAGATCAAGGCAGCAGTCTAAAGGAACAGTCGACTGCAAAACAAACTATTTGACATGCGAAATCGGGCTTGAGTAGATATAGCGATCTCGCCACTCTCCTAGTCCGCGCAGCATCCAGTTAAAGGCACCCCATACACAGATTACCTGGGCTAAACCCAACGTGCAACAGCACAGTTTGGCTTGATACTAGGGGCTGTCATCAATTAGCCTCTGATATCCCAGAAATCAACAGTCACACCCCCTAGCCTGGTTTTTGGGTCGAGCGTGGCAACGCTCATAGCATAAGACGTTTGGTTGGAATTGATGACACGCCCCAGCCCCGTGCTTAAAACCAAACCCAAATTCACAACACCTCAAAAAACAAAGACCCTGAATGGCCAATGCAAGCAAACGCCATCCAAGATCTTCAATTTAAGTCGCCAGAAAAGGCTCTAGCTAGAATCCTAAGGACAACCTGGGTTCAGGATTGGAGCAATCCCTCGACCAAACTTAAGCCTAAAACAAGCCTAGGGTTAAGGATTTGTCAATGGGCAGCGTAGCACCAATGCCAAGCCAAAGCGTCACTACAGTACCAAACAAGAACACGCTGGTTGCCACAGGGCGACGAAACGGATTCTGAAATTTGTTCACGTTCTCAATGAACGGGATCAACATCAAGCCCAAGGGAATTGCAGATTGCAGCGCCACACCCAATAGCTTATTGGGCACAACTCGTAGAATTTGGAAAGCGGGATACAGATACCACTCTGGCAAAATCTCAAGCGGCGTAGCAAACGGATTAGAAGGCTCACCCACTAATGCGGGGTCAAGAACCGCAAGCGCTGTAACGCAGGCGATCGTCCCGAGAATCACCACCGGGAAAATGTAAAGAAGGTCGTTAGGCCAAGCGGGCTCACCATAGTAGTTGTGACCCATGCCTTGCTTAAGCTTTTCGCGCAGAGCTGGGTCACTCAAGTCCGGCTTTTTAATCGTTGCCATAGTACAAGTGCTCTCCTTATCGTTAAAGGCCGACTCGCTTTCGCCTGTCAGCCAGTGGTCATCGCTGCTGTGGATAGCTGAGTTGGCGAGCGGCAGTCTAGAGACTCACTCCCAACCTATCAACAACAGCCTAAATCAAAATCATTGCAAGGCTTAAAGAGGCCCAGAAATACCCTGCTTGCGAATCATCAGGAAGTGCATCAGCATAAACACGGCGATCGCCCAAGGCAATACAAACGTGTGCAGGCTATAGAAACGAGTCAACGTGGCCTGACCAACACTTGTACCACCGCGAATAAACTCGGTCATCAAGGAGCCGACCACTGGAATCGCTTCAGGCACACCAGACACAATCTTGACAGCCCAGTAGCCGACCTGATCCCAAGGGAGAGAGTAGCCTGTTACCCCAAAGGAAACAGTGATCACCGCCAGAATAACGCCAGTCACCCAAGTCAACTCACGGGGCTTCTTGAAACCACCGGTTAGGTAAACCCGGAACACGTGCAGAATCATCATCAGCACCATCATGCTGGCAGACCAGCGATGGATAGAACGAATCAACCAGCCGAAGCTGACCTCATTCATCAGGTACTGAACTGACGCGAACGCCTCAGTCACACTGGGTTTGTAATAAAAGGTCATCGCAAACCCAGTGGCGAACTGGATGACGAAGCACGTCAGCGTGATGCCGCCCAAGCAATAAAAGATATTTACGTGGGGAGGAACGTATTTGCTGCTGATGTCATCAGCTAGCGCCTGGATTTCCAGCCGTTCCTGAAACCACTGATAGGTCTTTGAGTCAGTTACTTGCTTAGTAAACATGAAGCGAGAATTCCAAGCTATGTTGCTATTTCTAACGAATGTAACACAGCCCAATAGCTTTTTGACAGCAGGAAAAGGCTTTTCACCATTGGGCTTGACCGCATCTTCTGAATCGGGTCAAGACTCTGTTGAGTGCCTGAAATTTTATTAATTTTGTTTAAATATGCTGAGAATGCTGAGATTAATAAACCAAGGGATGCGATCCCGACGACCCTAGCGCATCCTCAGCGATGCCGTTTAAGATGAGCGTATGAGAAATCACGTCACGTCTGCTATCCGCATCGGTCTACTGCTGTTGCTGCCGTTGGTCTTTGGGTTTACGACCTGGGCAACCGATGCAAGTGCCTTTACCGAAGAACAGCGCTTGTTGAGCGAGGTGTGGCGGCTGGTAGACCGAGCCTATGTGGATGACACCTTTAATCACCAAAACTGGTGGCTCGTCCGGCAGCGAGCGTTGAAGCAACCGCTCCAAACCAGGGACGATACCTATGGCGCTATTCAGAAAATGCTGGCGAGCCTAGACGATCCCTATACTCGCCTGCTGAAGCCAGACCAATACCGCAGCTTGCAGACCAATACCTCAGGAGAGTTGACGGGTGTAGGGCTACAGATTACCCAAGATGCTGATACTGGGGCATTGAGCGTGATTGCCCCTATTGACGGGTCGCCTGCTGCAACCGCAGGGCTGCAAGCGCGCGATCGCATCCTCAAAATCAACGGGGTGTCTACTGTAGAGTTGACCTTAGACGAAGCGGCAGAGCGGATGCGAGGGCCAGTTGGAAGTCAGGTCACGTTAACCATTGCCCGAGACGGGGTAGCTGACCAAGACGTGACGCTACGGCGCGATCGCATTACCCTAAACCCGGTCTATGCTGATTTGAGAATGCAAGCTGATCAGGCACTGGGCTACATCCGACTGACTCAGTTCAACGCTAACGCCGCCGCAGAAGTCGCCCATGCGATCGATCGGCTAGACCATCAGGGTGCTGAAAGCTTTGTGCTAGATTTGCGAAACAATCCAGGTGGGCTGCTGCAAGCAGGCATCGACATTGCTCAGCTTTGGCTCAACCAAGGAACGGTGGTTTATACCGTGAACCGGGATGGCATTCAAGATAGCTTTACGGCCTTGGGACGGGCGCTGACAGATAAGCCGTTGGCGGTGCTGGTGAACCAGGGAACGGCCAGTGCCAGCGAGATTCTAGCCGGGGCATTGCAAGATAACGGTCGCGCCCGACTGATTGGTGAACGCACCTTTGGCAAGGGATTGATTCAGTCGCTCTTTTCGCTATCTGACGGGTCTGGGTTAGCCGTCACTATTGCTCGGTATGAGACACCCAACCATCACGATATTAATAAGCTGGGGATTATGCCGGATGAAGTGGTGCCGTTTGAGCCGATCGCCCGCAGCCAGATTGGGGCAGACGATGACCCCCAATATTTAGCGGCAGCGGAGTGGCTGAGCAAACAGTCTGCCTCTCTTGTCGCATCGTCTGTTCCTGCGTTGTGAGCCAGCTTGCGGAATGGTTGGTCAGTGGATCGGGGTAGGTTTTTAACCTATAGGCTTCAATGAACTAGCTCGGCGAACTGTAGGGTGAGTGAAATGGTTGCTAAGAGTCGCACATATCACGACCCGCTGCACGGCGCAATTGTGCTAGATTGCCGCGACCCGATCGAAGCCCTAATCATTCAGCTGATTGATACACCAGAGTTTCAGCGGTTGCGTCGGATTCGGCAGTTGGGGGTGGCTGGGCTCACGTTTCATGGCGCTGAAAGCTCGCGGTTTACCCATTCGCTAGGGGTGATGGCGATTGCCCGCCGCGCCTTCGATCACGTTGTTCAGGGCCATCCAAATTTAGCCCCCTATCGAGCTGCGGTGCTCTGTGGGGGGCTGCTGCATGACATTGGGCATGGCCCTTTTAGCCACACCTGCGAAGATATTTTTGGCAGCCAGCACGAGCACTGGACGCTGCGAATTTTGGCCGAATCCCTGCCGGTGCGGCAGTTGCTGGATGGACATGATCCACAACTGCTGCATCAGCTAGAGCAGATTTACACCAAACAACACCCTATCCCACTGGTGTGGCAGTTGGTGTCTAGCCAGTTGGACTGCGATCGCCTCGATTATCTGATGCGCGATAGCTATTTCACCGGGGCTTCCTACGGCAGGCTAGATCTCGATCGCATCTTAATGGCGCTTAACTACGACCCTGATAGCCAGCAGCTCGTGGTGGCAAACAAGGGGCTCGCAGCCATTGAGCATTACCTGATCGTGCGCTACTTTATGTATGCTCAGATTTATAATCATGCCAAAAACATTGCGGCTACATGGCAGTTGGGGCAAGCCTTTCAGCGTGCGCGCGAGCTGTATCGTGCAGGGCAGATCTTAGCCGATGAGACGGTGTCAGCCTGGCTAGCGGGCAATTGCGATCATCTGCCTTTAGAGCACTATCTCGCCGCAGACGATGGCGTGTTTTTCTATCACTTACAGCGATGGCAGGACCATTCTGATCCCGTGTTAGCGGATTTATGTCGCCGTTTTGTGAACCGCAACCTGTTTAAAGCGACGGAGGTGAGTGCGATCGCCCCAGCCCAGCAGACTGAGCTGCTGCAAATGCTGCACCACAAGCTAGAACAGATAGGATTTGTGCCCGGTTACTACAGCACCATCTGCCAAACTTCTAGTAGTGGCTATACGCTCTATCAGCGCGGTATCAAGCTGCTCACACCCCAGGGTCTGCAAGAAATCAGCGAGCGATCGCCCCTGGTTAAAACCCTAACTCAACCCCTCAATCGCACTTGGCTCGTCTATCCTGCAGAGTTTCCGGTATCTCCCTTACTTGCGCCCTTGCTCAACCCATGAAGCAACATTCCCGCACCCAACCAGGCAGGCAACTTAACAGGAAGACAACGCAGACTTAAAATGCCAGAGGCGTGATCCCCGGTGATATAAGATGAGTAAAAGAATCGATCCCAGGTTCATCCGCCATGACTCACGCAACCGATATTGCAACCTTGGCTCGCTGGATGGCGGCAGATTTCAGCAACCAAGCGCAAGCTTTTGAAAACCCACCGTTTTTCGCCCATATTCGGGTCTGCATGCGCCCATTGCCTCTAGACCTTCTATCAGGTGTGGGGCTTTTTGTGGAGCAAGCTTACGATTTCACCCTAAATGATCCCTATCGTCTGCGGGTATTGAAGCTAATTCTGACGGGCGATCGCATCGAGATCGAAAACTATACCGTGAAAGATGAAACAGAGTTTTATGGCGCATCTCGCGATGTGCTGCGATTGACGAACCTGACTGCCGATCATCTCCAAAAGCTACCCGGCTGCAACATGATTGTGGAATGGACAGGGCACAGCTTTAAAGGCTACGTAGAACCCGGAAAAGCCTGCAAAGTCATCCGAAAAGGTCAGGAAACCTACCTCGATAGCGAATTTGAAATCGACGCTGATCACTTTATCAGCCTTGACCGAGGGCGCGATCCCAGCACGGATGAGCATGTATGGGGGTCAGTAGCCGGGCCGTTTCACTTTGTCCGCTGGGCCAGTTTTGCGGACGAGGTGAGCATCTAGCGACACCTCCTAGATGCTCTCAAAGCTCAAGCTTGCACCAGATGACACGGCGAATTCTGCCTCAGAACGCCGTGTCATCCTATCGGGGTTGAATCGAAAGAATGCAGACAAAAACATCTGAATGTATGTTCAGATGTTATAGTAAAAGTACTTCAACTGGATGCAGAAGTGTGGAATTTCCATAGTTCTGGTTCCACCCAGGTTACTCACAAAGGAGACTCCCATGGCAACCGTGACTCAAATGAAATGCGCCTGCGAACCTTGTCTCTGCGTCGTTCATCTCGAAGATGCAGTGCACAAAGATGGTAAGCACTACTGCAGTGAAGCCTGCGCCGAGGGCCATCCAAACGGCCATGGCGATTGTGGGCACACTGGCTGTAGCTGCTAATAAAATCGTGAGTTGGGGAGACGCTTGCGTCCTCTATAGAGCTAACGTTGATAGAACCGTCAATTTGAGAGTGCCATTTCAGCTTTGCCTTGCGGAGCTGAAATGACAAAAACTTACGCCCTTTGCTTTGCAGAGGGCGTAAGTTTTTACATTGGTTAACTGTTTGCCTAGCATTGTGAAATGCGTTTGCACCTTAACGCATGAGTGGACTGCCGTGATGGTGAATCAAGAACCATGACGCTCCCATTCGCTCAAACACATTGGTGGCGATAGATTTAGCCTCTAGGCGACGGGCACCCACCACCTGCATAATAGACTCCACTACCACCACCACAGCGAGACTGCCGGAGATTTCCGAAGACTTCACTTGCACATCCACCTCAAGATAGTGAGTGTTGTGAAAAATCTGTTCCCAAGAGTCGTGGATATTGTCCCATCCCATCAAAACGCCGCGCCCAGGGTGAACACATAGACACCCCGTTCCCTTAGACCACACCTCGCTCATGGCGTCGATGCTGCGCTTTTCAAATGCTCGATAGAAGGCTTCGTTGGCGGCTAAGACTGCATCAATGCCCTGTCTAATATCCCGTTCAATGTTTCTCATGCTTTCGTCCGGCAACCTGCCTGATGCATTGTCAGAAGGCACCGCCTGTGAGCGATCGCCCTCTAACTATCGGGATCTGTCTCACAGGACTTATCCCATCTGCCTTCAATGTGAACGGGACTAGATCATCTTGATGCTTCGCAGCACAAAATACATGCCAAAAGCAGCCCCAGCCGCGCCAACCAAAATCACCAAATATAAGACTGATGCCATGTTTCGATACTCCTAGACAATCTGATCGCTGTTTTCTCAGGCTGTGATGAACGCCAGTCTGCGGGTTTCGTTGTTTCAAACGTTAACGGGAAATCTCGATTGAACGATTTGCGTGAAATCTAACAAACTTTGAGATCAAGCGCAGACCCTAACAAGCTTTCTGGCATTACCGCATGACTTATATTGAACCATCAAAGCGGGATCACTTCCACAGCAGACTAGGCCAGTGAATGCTCGCGCGGCAATCCTTGACGGCTTAGGGTCGGGCGTGCTGCTTTGGACTGGCCTGCCACTCCCAGCGGCAGGATAGGTTAGATGGATTGCAGGTGCGATAATGGTCGGTACGCTGAACCATTGAGCAAAACAGGTAGAACCATCCATGAAGTCGGTGATTACGGTTGATGTGCCCCAGGGCAGCTATGAGGTGGCGATCGCCCCAGGCAGTCTTGATCACTTAGGCACTTGGATGCAGCCGCTAGGGCTAGGGCGCAAGGTGCTGCTGGTATCAAGCCCACCGATTTTTAAGCATTATGGGGAGCGGGCGATCGCCGCCCTGAACCAAGCTGAGTTTGATGTAGCATCGGTGCTGCTGCCTCCCGGCGAACGCTACAAAACCCCAAAAGCTCTGCAAAAAATCTACGACGCAGCCCTACAGCATCGACTTGAGCGCTCCTCTACGGTTGTGGCGCTGGGTGGCGGGGTAATGGGTGACATGGCGGGTTTTGCAGCGGCGACCTGGCTGCGGGGCATCGCCGTCGTTCAAGTGCCCACCACGCTGCTGGCAATGGTCGATGCCTCCATCGGCGGCAAAACGGGCGTCAACCATCCCCAGGGAAAAAACTTAATCGGATCCTTTCATCAACCGCGCTTGGTGCTGATTGACCCAGAGGTGCTGCACACGCTGCCCGGACGCGAGTTTCGCGCAGGGATGGCAGAAGTGATCAAATACGGCGTGATTTGGGATGCCGACCTATTTGAGCAACTAGAACGCACACCCAGGCTCGATCAACTCCGGGCGCTCTCTCCCGAACTGTTGCACACGATTCTGACCCGCTCTTGTCAAGCCAAAGCCCATGTCGTTAGCCAAGATGAGAAAGAAGCTGGCTTACGCGCCATCCTCAACTACGGCCATACCATTGGGCACGCCGTAGAAAGCCTAACGGGCTATCGCGTCGTGAATCACGGTGAAGCCGTGGGCATCGGCATGGTGGCCGCAGGGGCGATCGCCACCCAACTTCACCTTTGGGACGCCGACGCTACTCAGCGACAGCACGCCCTAATCGCCAAAACTCACCTGCCCACCTGTCTCCCCTCCGGCATAGATCTTGACGCGATTCTCGCCAGTCTGCAAACCGACAAAAAGGTAGAAGGTGGCAAAGTTCGCTTTGTGCTGCCGACTCGTATCGGCCACGCCATCGTCACCGACCAAGCGACCCCAGACGTGATTCGCCCGGTTTTAGAACACCTGCGGGCAGAGGCAGAAGTCAGGCCGTAGCGGTTAGCCGTGAATGGAAAATTCAGAGCCTGAACCCTCCCACTCAATCTCTAAACTCTTCGCCCTTCCACCTTTCAACATTCAAGCCCTCCCGCCCTATACCCAATGCCCCGCCTTGCCAGCAAGCTCGAAGCCATTCTCTACCTCAAAGGTCAGCCGTTGCCCGTTACCAAGCTGGTGGAGTATGCAGCCCGTAGCCGCAGCGAGGTCGAGGATGGGCTGATTGAGCTAATGGCGGAGTATGCCCACCGCGACACTGCGTTAGAAATTGTAGAAACTCCCGATGGCTACTGCATGCAGCTGAGAGAAGAGTTTCAGGATTTGGTGCATTCGCTGGTGCCCGTGGATGTGGGATTAGGAGCGTTGCGAACCCTAGCGGCGATCGCCCTCAAAGGGCCACTTACCCTAACCGCGCTGGTAGAACTGCGAGGCTCTGGCGCATATCAGCATGTGCAGGAGTTGGTAGAGATGGGCTTTGTGAAAAAGCGTCGCAAAGCCGAGACTCGTTCATCCTGGCTGCAAGTAACCAACAAGTTCTATCAATACTTTCAGGTTGATAAATTGCCGACGATTCAGCCTGTCAGCAGCTCTACGTCTGATGCGGATGATAAAGCTGCGAACGATAATACTGCGGATGACGAATATGAAGCCGAGGTAGAGTAGAGCATTATTAACGTCAGTTCGGGTTGAGAGGGTTTTGGGGCATCGCGCGACGCGCGATGCCCCAAAACCCTTAATGTGCCGTACGCGTCGCGTACGGCACATTAAGGGTTTGAGCTTATCCCGAACTCAGGTTAATTATTGAACATTGCAGGCTAATACGGCACGTTATGCACGGCGCTGCGCCTGTTTGAGGGCATCGATGATATGAATATTGGCTTTGGGAAAGGGGTATTGCGCCAAGTCATCCACCGTTACCCAGCGCACTTCATCACATTCCAAGGGTTGCGGTTCGCCTGTGAGATGGCGGCAGTGGTGCACATTGAGGGTGACTCGAAAGTGAGAGTAGGCGTGGTTGACCGTAATTAGGCGATCGCCCACCTCCACATCGATTCCCAATTCTTCTTGAATTTCGCGGCGAATGCACTGCTCCACCGTTTCCCCCGGCTCTAACTTGCCACCCGGAAACTCCCACAGTCCTCCCAGCAGCCCCTCTTGGCGGCGACGGTCAATGAGAATTTGACGCTGCTCATTCCAAATCACCGCCACACCAATTTGCTTATGGGGCAAGGGCGGGCGCTGGTCAGAGTGGGGAAGTTCGTGTTGCATGGCACGGGCATAGGCACGACAGTGGACAATCCAAGGACATCGGTCACATGCGGGCTGCTTGGGGGTGCAAACCGTGGCACCCAAATCCATCAAGGCTTGATTAAAATTGCGCGGTGACTCCTGATCGAGCAGCGTTTCTGACCACTGCCAGAGTTGGCTGAGCGCTCGACTGGGCGATCGCTCCAGCGCGACTAGCCGTGCCAGCACTCGCTTTACATTACCATCCAAAATGGGAACCGGCTGGTTAAAGGCTGCACTGAGAATGCCGCCCGCCGTGGTGCGCCCAATGCCAGGAAGGGCGATCGCCCCGGCCAACGTCGATGGAAACTGCCCCCCATGATCGTGCACCACCTGCTGTGCCGCCCGGTGCAAGTTGCGGGCTCGCGCATAGTAGCCTAGCCCTTCCCACTGTTTCAGCACCTGCTCTTGGCTAGCGGCAGCCAGATCTGCCACCGTCGGAAACATAGCCAACCATCGCTGATAGTAGGGAATTACGGTCTTTACCTGGGTTTGTTGCAGCATAATTTCCGAAATCCAAATCGCATAGGGATCTCGGCTATTTCGCCAGGGCAGCTCTCGCCCCTGCTGGGCGTACCAAATCAACAGCCGTTGACGCAGCTCAGATACGGCAACAGTCGACCAATCCAATAGGGGATCAGCCGACTGCTGCGTAGGTAAGTTTGGTAATTTGCGAGACGGCACAATCAGTCGCTAGGCATCGGGGTCAGAGTCAACAGGCTGGAGCGATCGCTCAAACCCTAATCGCTGTTCAGCATTTCGCAAAAAGTAGCCACTCATCATCGCCGAGGCTAGCAGCCGCCCCAAGTGCTCGCGACTGGTCGTTACGCTGACATCAAAACCATCCGACGGCAACCCGCCCAGCAGCCCTATAATGTTGCGCTCCATCACCTGAAACACTTCGGTGCTTTCTGGCTTCGAAAGATGAGAAACAGTGTCAGGGCGCATGGTTTGCACATAGTGCCACAAGTGGTTGTTTGACTCACCACTGTTGAAGAGTTCAGAACGTATGTTGGTTGAGTTATCCACTGCACAAAACCTCATCTGGGCGTAACAAATCGTAGTCATAATCTATCAAGCCCAGACCCCAAATGGCAGTCGGCAGAGCCGAACCTAAATGGGGGGGTATTCCCCCTTCATTCCTGCAATCCAGATACAGCAACCGCTCCGGTTCACCAATACGAAGGCTGTCAAGCCTAGAGTTAACGCGGCGCTCGCCTAAGCGGTCGCTGAGACTTGAAGCGTAGAGGGTTTGGAGCGATCGCCCTGAAGCTCTATCCCACGACCATTTACAGCCAAATGGCGCACGATCAAATACACCGCCTCCACGTCATCAGGTGCCTCCGCTTTTGCCGCCAGCGTTGCCAAATCCAACGGCTGATCCGCAGCAGCCAGCGCGTGCACAATCCGCTGCTGCAACGACAGCACCGAAGCCGCCGCCTTTTTGCCCGCCTCTACCCCAGGCTGATGGTAAGCATTGACATTCACCAACGACGCATACAGCCCCACCGCCCGCTCATACAGCGCAATCAGCGCCCCCACAATGCGCGGGTTCACTTGGGGAATGGTGATCGTGATGGAATCGCGCTGGTTCTCGTATAGCGCTTCGCGTGTGCCCTGCAACAGCCCCGAGAGGTAGTCACCACTGGTGACTCCAGGCTCTACCTCCAGAGCCTGGCCCTCTTTCTCCGGTCGATCTTCGAGCACTTCGATAAACGTGGCAAAAAAGTTCGCGACTCCTTCCCTCAACTGCTGCACATAGGCATGCTGATCTGTCGAGCCTTTATTGCCATACACCGCTATCCCTTGGTTTACGGTGTTGCCGTCTAGGTCTAATTCCTTACCCAAAGATTCCATCAACAACTGCTGCAAATAGCGGCTAAACAGCAGCAGACTGTCTTTATAGGGCAAAATTACCATGTCTTTTTCGCCCTTGCCATTGCCGCTGGCATACCAACAGAGCGCCAGCATCGCGGCGGGGTTCTGTTTCAACTCAGGAATGCGGGTGGCCTTATCCATTTCCTGTGCCCCGGCCAACATGCCGCGAATATCGATACCTTGAAGCGCGGCGGGCAGCAGCCCGACTGCCGAGAGTTCTGACGTGCGCCCCCCAATCCAATCAAACATCGGAAACTCTGCCAGCCAACGGTCTGCAGTCGCCAAGTTTGACAACTTGCTGCCGCTCATGGTGATCGCAACTGCATAGTTCGAAAAATCTAGCCCGTGCTGCTCATAGACATGCTTCACTTCTAGCAGGCCGTTGCGAGTTTCGGGCGTGCCGCCAGATTTGCTGGTAATAAGAACGAGGGTAGAAGAGAGGCGTTTCCCCAACCCTGTCAAGACCCGCCCGATTCCTGCCGGGTCAGTATTATCAATAAAGTGAATCTGCATGGGCGGCGTGGCAGGCGCTAGGGCCTCGGCCACAAACTGTGGCCCCAAGGCTGAGCCACCAATGCCTACCGACAGCACATCGGTAAACTTAGCCGCATCCGGTGGCTTAATTTCGCCAGAATGCACTTGCCCCACAAAGGTTTCAATCTGTTCTAGCCCATCTAGGATCTCGCGGCGCAGGTTAGGGCTAGGGGCTAGATCGGGGTCGCGCAGCCAGTAGTGCCCCACCATGCGGTTTTCGTCAGGATTGGCGATCGCCCCCTTCTCCAGTTCATCCATCGCAGCGAATGCTTGGTCAAACTTGGGACGTAGAGCCTCCACCAGATCAGCATCAAACCGCATCCGGCTAATGTCGAGGTACAGATTCAGACCGCTGTGGAAGTATAGCCAGTCTTGATACCGTTCCCAAAGCTGTGTTGCATTCATCGGTTAATCCTATCTATAAAGTGCAAGAGATATGTCAGGTTCTAACCCGTGCGCCCATCACTCAGAAGCACGCACAATGTAACCCCTTGGGGTGCAGTTGGGCCAGCAGTGTCGCCTCACGGCCCTTTCCTTGAATAGGTTCGACTCGATTAAAGGTGCGAGTCTAGCCTAGTCTATACGCACATTCTGACTGATTGGGGCTTGTCCCTATACTGCCTGAAAACCCTACCTCTGGGCGGTAACTCATAAGACGAACATGCCTAGGACAGGACTGGGGCTGGCCCAGGCTTTTCTCATCTATATGATCGAGATGAGGCGGGAATCCCCCCGTTTGCTCACGCCTTGTTCCGCGATCGCCCTATCGCGGGGCGATCCACGGTATATTAGAAAAAAGTTACGAAATGTAACCAGAGACTTTATTCCTTAAGGTTTCATTTCCCGCTACCATACATCGTTAAGGTTTTTGAGCATTCCAGCCATGGTAAAAATTGCAGCACGGAAGGGTGTGGTGTGGCTAGTAGCGGTGCTACTGGCGGTGACCAGTTGGGCGATCGCCCCTACAGCCTACGCCTACGACAATCCTGAACTGCTGCCCACGTCACCCACCAACGTGATTGATTTGGCAGACTCGCTCACCAGCATTCAGCAGCAAGAACTAGATGATCACCTCAGCCAGTTTGAGCAGCAAACCGGGTGGAAGCTCCGCGTATTGACCCAGTTTGACCGCACCCCAGGTCGCGCCGTGAAGGATTTTTGGGGTCTAGACGATCACAGTGTGCTGCTCGTGGCTGACGCACGCGGCGGCAACCTGCTCAACTTTAGCGTCGGCGACGACCTCTACGACCTGTTGCCTCGCACGTTTTGGATTGAGCTGCAAACTCGGTATGGCAATCAATTTTTTGTGCGCGACAGTGGCGAAGATGGCTCCATCATTGAGGCGCTGCAATCTATCGAAACCTGTCTGGCGCGGGGTGGCTGCAACGTCGTTCCCGGTCTGCCTCGCGAACAGTGGATTTTGACCTTGATCACCTCTGTGCTGGGAGGTGTGATCTGCGGCTTTGCGGCTCAGCCCCGCCGCCCAGGTCAAGTGTTTGCCTGGCAATGGGCTCTCATTTTTTCGCCACTGTGGGGCATTTTGTTCATTGCCTTTGGCATTGGCCCAGTGGTGACTCGCACGTCTGATTGGTTGCCGCTCATGCGGAATGTGGCGGGGTTTGTGATGGGGTTGCTGGTGGCCTACCTATCGCCAACCTTCACCAACTCCTCTTCTCCCGAATCATAAGTGCTGAAGGGATCTGCGGCCCACCACCCGAAAGGCCTGGCTCAATCTGTGGCTCGGCTAGGCCAGAAATGTGCCAGTATTAAAAGTCAAATGGAGTAGCTCAGGGCTGTTATGGAGTGGCACGTGTCAGACGCTCAAAGTCTCCGCATTATTGACCGCGAGATGGGTGAGCATAGCTTTTCACCTGCGGAATATGAAATTGTGCGTCGGATTATCCACGCCACAGGCGATTTTGACTACAAATCTCTCATTTGTTTTTCAGAACAGTCTCTTCAAGCCGGTGCAGCGGCATTAGCGGCCCGCAGCACTATTGTGGTAGATGTGCCGATGGTGCAGGTGGGCATTGCCCCTTTGATTCAAAACACGTTTTCGAACCCGGTATATTGCAGTATGGATGCGCTGACCCGGCCCCAGCGAGAAAAGACCCGCGTGGCCTGGGGCATTGAAACGCTGGCGCGGCGATATCCTGAAGCGATTTTTGTGATTGGGCAAGAGCAAACTGCATTAACGGCACTGGTTGAGCTGATTGAGACGGAAGAGATTCGTCCGGCGCTGGTGATTGGAACCCCGGCTGGCTTTGTGGGGGTAGATGTGGCGATCGCCCGACTTACCGATTCTCTGATTCCCCACATCCGCATTGATGGACGCAAGGGCAGTGCGGTGGTGGCGTCTGCCATTGTGAATGGCCTGGTGGATTTGGCCTGGCAAGCCTATGGCAAAGAACCCAATGCCTTGAACTAATGGCCTCAGTTCCGGGTCTATTTTGTCTCAACGTTTTCTACGTTTGGGACTATTCAGGATCTGTAACGGAGCAGCGTAAGGGCGATCGCCCGAGGTCAGCCATTTGTCAGCCATTTGTCAGCAGTTGAGGATATAGGCGCACACTGTTCCTAAAAAAGCGCTAGCGTAGCAGATGGGCTGATTTAGCCCCATCTGTTTTGGTTTGTCCCATGTCTAGAAGTCCCTTAATTGATATTGTTCGCCGCAGTTTTCGGCTGAGCCAGCTTTCTGCTCAGACACAAATTCCTGTTGATGAACTGGATGAGATGCTGCGAGTGGAGCGATCGCGCCGACAAATCCTCCAAGCTGGCATTCTAACGGCAGGGGCATTGGGCACCCGCAGCCTCCTCTCGGCCACACCACCCCATGCCGCAGCCGCAGCGACTCGTGACGCAGCCAACATTTTGGTCGTGGGGGCTGGTGTGGCAGGGCTCACCGTGGCCTATCGACTGCGGCAGGCAGGCGTGGCGGTAGACGTGATAGAAGCCAGTTCCCGCATTGGTGGCCGCCTCCGCAGCATGAGCAAGCTCATGGGCAGCGACGATGTGGTGGAACTGGGGGGTGAGTTTATCGACACGCAGCACACCGCTGTGCGCGCTCTAGCGGCAGAACTCGGGCTAGAGATGGCAGACTTGCGCCAAGCCGACGCAGGGCTAGAACCAGAGGTGTTGTATTTTGGGGGTCAGCGCATCTCCCATGCGCAAGTGGTTCAGGGATTCTCTCCCTTGGCGGCCCAAATTACTCAAGACTTACTCGCGCTGGGCAGTTTTGCCGGAAGTCGCTCCATTACTTATCACGCGGTCACCTCGACTGCTCGTCGGCTCGATCAACTCTCTCTCGAAGACTATTTGGATACTGCCTCGGTAGACCCGGTGATCAAAGAGTTGGTGCGGGTCGCCTATGTCACTGAGTATGGCCGCGATGCCGATGCGCAAACCTGTCTCAACATGCTGTGCCTGATTGGGGCAGAGGTGGGCCAGTGGAGCACCTACGGCGTCAGCGATGAGCGCTGGCATATTGTGGGCGGCAATGAGCAACTTCCTCAGGCACTTGCCCAGCGAGTCGAGCGGCTAGTAGAAACCGATACTCGATTGGAATCGTTGCAAGAGACGGGCGATCGCCGCTATCGGGCAAGCCTGTGTCATGATCACACCCCCATTGAGCGCACCTATGATGCCGTGGTGCTGGCGGTGCCCTTCTCAGTTTTGCGCCAAGTCAACCTGGATGTGGCGCTGCCCGAGGTGAAGCAGCGGGCGATCGCCCAGCTGGGCTATGGCACCTGTAGTAAGCTGGCGGTGCCGTTTCAGGAACGCATTTGGCGCGATCGCTACGGTTCTACCATCAGCCTCTATACCGATCTCGCGTTACAAAATACCTGGGAAAGCGCCCGTTACCGCGTCGGGCCTAGTGGCTGGGTCACTAATCTCCGAGGAGGGCGCGAAGGCTTAAACCTAGCAGCCCATAGTCCCGATGCTCAGGCCGAGGCATTCACCACCGATCTCAACGCCGTTTTTCCTGGCATCGACCAAGTCAGCCGGGGCACGGCACTGCGAGCGGTGTGGTCTGCAGAGCCCCATGCCCTCGGCTCCTATAGCTGCTACCTGCCGGGCCAGTGGACCCGCTTTGGCGGGGCAGAAGGGGAGCCAGTAGACAACCTGTGGTTTGTGGGTGAACACTGCTCGTTGGATTCGCAAGGCTATATGAATGGGGCAGTAGAAACGGCTGAAACTGCCGCCCAGGGCATCCTAAGACGACTAAGCCAGACTACAGGTCGTTCACAGGCTCACCCACCTGTTAATTCCCAGATTAATTCAACCTGAGTTCGGGATAAGCTCAAACCCTCAATGTGTCGTGCGCGACGCGCACGACACATTGAGGGTTTTGGGGCACCGCGCGTCGCGCGGTGCCCCAAAACCCCCTTAACCCGAACTGACGTTAATTCACAGAGGGGAACGCCCGCTCAGACGGTATAGTAATCTCCAAATCCTGAAAAGATGCTTAAAACTCTGCACGGTCACGGCATCGAGTTTGTAAACTTATTTAAATAGTTGAGCATATATACTTAAGCGCTGGTGCAGCAATCGTGACGAGCGATCGCACCTCAGCGCTGGTTTCCCGTGACCATGAAATCAATGAGCGCTCGCGATCTTCTGGATGCCTATGCGGCAGGCCAGCGCGATTTTAGCAATCTCGACCTGCAACACGTCGATTTATTTGAATGCACCCTTCAAGACATTGTTCTGCAAGGCTGCGATTTGCGTGGTGCTTACTTCGCCTATGCCAATCTCAGCCGCGCTAATTTAAGCGGCACCAATCTCTCTGCTGCCGAACTGAGCAATGCGCGATTGCAGTCTGTCAACTTGGCCGATGCCGACTTGAGTGGGGCTAATTTGTCTCGCGCAATCCTAGCCTATGCAAACCTGCAACGCGCTGTGCTCATCAAGGCCACCTGCCAAACTAGTGACTTTAGCTGTGCCGATCTGTCCTACGCTGACCTGTCCTATGCTGACCTGACCCAGGCCAATTTAGAGCGATCGCACCTGCACCATACCAAGCTCAGCGGCACTTGCCTCTTTCGCGCCCAGGGCATCGATTTGAGCGAGGCCGACTGCGATGACCGCACCATCTTTCCCAGCGGCTACCGGGAGGCCAGCGAGCAGGAATTATTGTGAATTTGATAAAGCGCTGAATGCGCTAGTTTGAATTCGATTGGAGTGAACCCGCTGCACCAGCGAAAACTAGGGATGGAGAGGTGGAGTGTTTTCATCCTCGCCATCCATCTCTATACCTAATCTTCAAACCCTAGCCCTTAACCCTGTAACCCTTAACCCTTAATCACCAACCCTAAATCCGTAACGGCACCGAGACTGCTAGACGAGACTAGGGCAGCGTACTTTGCCAGCACGCCACGGGTGTAGCGCGGGGTAGGCGGGTGCCAAGCGGCGCGGCGGCGAGCTAGCTCCTCGTCGGGCACATTGAGCTGAAGTAGGCGAGCATCGGCGTCGATCGTGATGCGATCGCCCTCTTGCACGAGGGCAATGGTACCGCCCACATAGGCTTCGGGAGCCACATGCCCCACCACCATGCCATAGGTGCCACCCGAGAAGCGCCCATCCGTGATCAACCCCACCGAGTCCCCTAACCCTGCGCCGATAATGGCGGAGGTGGGCGCTAGCATTTCGCGCATACCCGGGCCACCCTTTGGCCCTTCATAGCGCACCACAATCACATCCCCCGGCTGAATCTTGCCCGCGAGAATAGCATCCAAACAGTCTTCTTCAGATTCAAATACTCGGGCTGGGCCAGTGACCTGGCGTTTTTTGATGCCCGTCAGCTTGGCGACAGCACCCTCCATTGCTAGATTGCCCTTAAGGATGCCCAAGTGACCCTGAGGGTAGACGGGGCGGCTCCAGGGGCGAATCACATCCTGATCGGCACGGGGCTCAGCGGGGATATCGGTCAACAGTTCCGCAACCGTTTGCCCAGTGACGGTGATGCAGTCGCCATGCAGCACGTCATGGGCTAACAGCATTTTCATCACCTGGGGAATGCCCCCGGCCCGGTGCAGGTCAGTCGCAACATAGGTTCCCGAAGGTTTTAGGTCGCACAGCACCGGCACCCGGGCGCGGATGGTCTCAAAGTCGTCTAGCGTTAGGGGCACATTCGCGGCATGGGCGATCGCCAAAAAGTGCAGCACTGCATTAGTCGATCCACCCACCGCCATAATGACCGAGATGGCATTTTCAATCGACTTGCGGGTGATGATGTCGAGCGGGCAACGGTTATTGCGAATCGCTTCAACGACCACCTTGCCCGCCAGCGCCGTGTTCTCCGCCTTTTCGGCATCTTCTGCCGACATCGTGGAGGAATACATCAGGCTCATCCCCATCGCCTCAAACGCCGACGACATGGTGTTGGCCGTAAACATGCCGCCGCAGGAACCCGCACCAGGGCACGCGTGGCGCTCAATTTCGGCTAGGGTCTCCGCGTCAATCTTACCCGCGCTGTACCGCCCGACCGCCTCAAAGGAACTCACCACCGTTAGGTCGTTGCCGCCGTAGTGCCCCGGCTTGATGGTGCCGCCATAGACAAAGACCGCCGGAATATTCATGCGGGCGATCGCAATCATCGCACCCGGCATGTTCTTGTCGCAGCCGCCAATCGCCAGCACCCCATCCATGCTTTGCCCAGTGCAGGCCGTTTCGATGGAATCGGCAATCACATCCCGCGACACGAGGGAGTATTTCATCCCTTCGGTGCCCATAGAAATTCCATCACTAATGGTGATGGTGCCAAATAGCTGCGGCATGCCGCCCGCATGACGAATGCCCGCCTGCGCTTCGTCTGCTAGGGGCGCAATGCCCATATTGCAAGGTGTAATCGTGCTGTGCGCACTCGCCACGCCCACAATAGGTTTCATAAAATCTTCATCGCGAAACCCTACCGCTCGCAGCATGGCCCGGTTCGGGCTACGCTGCACACCTTGAGTAATCGCTTGGCTCCGTTGATTGTCAGCCATCCTACAACATCCTTAACAACAGTCGTAAACAGTAGTTTTGCCTGGTAGTCCTAACCAGGTAGCCTTCGTGACGGAATGTGCGATCGCCCTATCTCAATAGCATGCCATCAGCAGCCTGATTCTCGTCTCGAATCCCCCATCAATCAAGGCTAACTCAGACCTTTGCAGCCTCGACCTCTGCAATCATCCGGGGGTATCGCCCCCCACCGCTAACGGCAACCCATGCCCTCAAGATGGAAGCAACGCCCTTATGGCAGCGCGACCCATGGTTGACTCGGCAAGACCCTGTGGTTGAACTCGATGCATGAAATGCTTAGGTGGCTAGGCCATTGTTCAGACAGGCTTACGCTATCTAACCATTCGTTCAAAATCAATCGGTACCAGTCATGGATGTGACCCAAGTCCACTCTTGACAGAGCTTCTATTTTTCCACATCTTGCGGCCATCCCCAGCAGTTCAGCAGAATGAGCCTGAAAAATATCGGGTACTCGGGCGTACTGTTGCTCACTATATTGAGAGCCTAGCTGTCCGGATTTTACTCGCTGGGGGGTGAATCTTTCCCAAGTTAGTGCGATCGCCCTTTGCAGACTGGGCACCCTAAAGCCAATACGAGAGCCCTCTCCAGGTCTGACGGTTATGAATGTAGACGAACTGAAGAATCACTACGTGTCAGGCATCCGCGATTTTCGCGAGAGCGACTTCATCGGAGCTGACCTGAGTGGGCAAGACCTAAGAGAAGTGAATCTGCGGCGGGTAAACCTCACCGGAGCCAATCTCAGCCACGCCGACCTGAGCTTTGCCAACCTGCGAGAAGCCAACCTCACGGGTGCCAACCTGCGCGGCGCGAACCTCAGCCGCGCCAACTTGATTGGGTGTGAACTGTTGCGCGCCAACCTGTCTGACGCCAATCTAACTGAAGTGGGCCTGCGGGGTGCCAAACTGGTAGATGCGATCGCCCAATCCGCCAACTTCACTGGGGCCAACCTGGCAGAAGCCATTCTCGATCGACTCGATCTAACCAAAGCTGACCTCAGCGACGCCAGCCTCAATCGCTCCAAGCTAGTCGGCGTCAACCTCAGCTATGCCAACCTAGAAAACGCCAACCTCTCCAACGCCAACCTCAACGAAGCCAATCTAGAGGGCGGCTACTTGGTCTGCGCCATCTTGCAGGGAGCCAGCCTAGAGGAGGCAAACCTGCGAGATGCCGACCTCAGCCGCGCCCGCGTCAGCAGCGCCAACATGATCAATGCAAACCTGGTCAACGCCAGCCTCCGGGGCACCAACCTTAGCTGGACGTCCTTGCGTGGGGCGAACCTATGCAAGGCCAACCTCTACCGCGCTAACCTCAACTGGGCCAACCTGAGCGAAGCTGATCTCACGGAAACAGTCTTGATTAGCGCCAAGATCTACTGCGTCAACTTCCAAAACACCAACCTGTCCGGCACTCTCATGCCCGACGGTGTCCCCCACATGTAAAGGGTTTGGGGCACGGCGTGCCCCAAACCGTTCCTTGTCTGAACAGAGGCTACTTCGTTTCAGGCAACATGCACTTGTCGCTGTCGCAGCCCGCAGGCCCAGCTTCCATCAGCTCGCCCGAATCATAGCGGGTGAGTGCGGTATAGAAGTCTGCCGTCTGCTGCCGCTGCACCACTGCTGCACTCAACTGCTCAAAGGTGGCTTTGCTGATTTTTTCAAAGGGCAACCGGGGGAACGGGGCATTAAACCGAGCTAGCAGTGCCGCGCTGATGTAGCCTTTGTCTTGGGCGATCGCCCCATAGATGGCCTGGGCCAGCGGCTCAATTTCCGCCTCATTGAGTTCAATCGTGGCGCTGGTGTTGTGGGCCGTGTAATGGGTCTGCACCTGCATATAGAAATCGAACTGCGCCAGCGCCGAGAATTTTTCGATCTCAATCTCGTCGGCACCGGGCAGGTTTGCCCAGGGCACTTCTACGGGAATTTCGACCAGCCACTCGGTACAGCGTGGATCAAACGGATCGTCGAGCAAATTGCCCTGATCGTCTTTGTCCGACTGCGAGGGCACAATGCTATAGCCGTAGTCCATACAGGCGAGCGCCACCGGGTCGTTTTTGCGGAAGGTGATGCGGCGGATAAAGCGCTGTGCCTTGGGCGGGTGCCATCCTGGCGATGCCCCCGTGAGCAGAGACTTGGTGCCTGCAGGCTGCACCGTCGTGCAGCGGTTGGGCCGCTTTAACCCGTGGCGATCGCAATAGTCTCCCACCACGCGATGCACAACTTCTTTCCAGCGGCTCAGGTATTCTTGCTCCTTGGCTTTAAACGCCATGCCAGTGATGGTGTCGGGGCGTCCGGCCTCCCACCACCGCAACCACTCCACCCCAAACGCATTGACAAAGAAGTCAAACAATCCAGTAAAAGAGACCCCCACAATGGGATCGTCTAACCGCGACTGTTGGTAGCGCGGTTCTTGAAACTGATGGTTGAGCAATGCCGCTACCGACAGCGCCCCAGCAGTAAACGCCTCTTCCTGCTCCTTCAGATTTTGCGGATCAAGCTGGTTGAGGTGAATTTCGGCCAGATTGCAGTGAAAATTCTGCCCAATAATTTCGCCACAGGGGTTTAGGCCATAGCGGCCTAAACCCTGAGCCCGGCGCTCTGCTTCTCCCGCCCACTGAATGGCGCCCTCACCCGAATAGAATTGCTTGCGAACGGCCTCGGTGCAGTCCTCTAGCGTCGGCTTGCGGTGAAAGACACGGGTGTGATTTGCCATGCGCAGCGCATCTCGCTCGGGGTCAATGCGCCAGTTGCCCGCGTCATCCTGCATCCACAGGTTTTCTTTCGCGCCTGCGGCGATCGCATCCTCACTATCAAACTGTCGCATTCCGGCACTGCGTCGAATGTTGCCCGCAACTACACAAGCCGCTGCTTCATCGATCAGCAGGCAACACTCGATAGAGTTTAGCTGTCGCCCAATGGCTTTGTTGAGAATCAACGCACAGCGCTCATACAGCCCTGGCAGTCGAATGGGGTTCGCCATCCCCCCAAAGCCTTTGAGCCGCTCACCTGCAGGACGAACGCTGCCGAGGTCTATCTCGACCGTAACCTCACCCGTGACGGATGGATCGGTCGACAGTTCTAGCACCGTCTGGTAAGACGACACCCAGCCCTGGCGACTATCCCCCACGCGGATCAGGATGCGATCGCCCTCTCTCACCACGTCTGTCTTCGGCAAGCGTTGCTCAGCGGGCACCGCACCAATGTCTTGAATCACCGACACATTCAAGCGATTGCGAATCGCAGGCAGTTGAGCAATATATTTAGGTTCCAGCACGGCTCCAGTGCCGCAGCCCATCATCGCCAAATCCATCATCAGCCCAAAGGCACGCCAGTCCACTACGTTGGTGCTGGTGCAGTTATAGGCTCCAGAAAAGTTCTCTGGGTTGGCAGCCCACTCCGTCCCGCCAACCCACAGCCACCGTCCCGACGGCAGGCTTTTGATTTGGCGCTGCATGCGGCTCAGCAAATCTGCTTCGGCAGGAGTGAGATTGCCGAGTTCGGCGATGCCGCGCAGGGTGCGATCGCACACCTCATCCCAGGTTTCTCGCATCCCCTCCGTCTTCTCTCCCCGGCGGCTATAAGTGCGATAAAACACAGAATTGGCAGCGGGGGCCGAGTCAGGAAACGGGCTAGTCTGACGCAGACGATCAATATTTTGAACCATGGCAGTTTAATGTGTGGAATCCGTGAGGAGCAGTAAGACCCTATAGATGTGGTGGTCACGCTCTAAAGCACACACTATATAAGCTAATTCTAGAAAATTCAACCGCTTAGGGTTGGGTTAGCGTGATGGCGAAGTTGCGGGCAGCAGTGGAGTGGGTGCATTCCCGTCTACTCGTCATCCTCTGACCTGCCAGCGGGGTGTATGGGGAATGCGTCATGTATCGGAGCGTTGACGTTGATAGAATGGCCTGAGGCGACCTGCATCCGCTCACATTTCGTCTCCTCAGATCCATACCCTTAGATTCATTACCCACAGTCCATCATCCCCGTTCCATCACTATGATCACTATTGCGCTGCCCAAGGGCGGGCTGCTAAAAGACAGCATTCAGCTGCTCAAATCACTGGGCTATGACTTCAGCGCGTTTCTCGACCCGGCAAACCGCCAGCTTGAGATTTGGGATGCCAGCCATCGCGCCAAGGGGTTGATTGTGCGAAACTATGACGTGCCTGTGTATGTGGAGTATGGGCAAGCACAACTGGGCATTGTGGGCTACGACATCTTTCGCGAAAAGCAGCCCCGTGTGGCGCATTTAGTGGATTTAGGCTTTGGTCAATGCCGCCTGTCTGTGGCGGTGCAGGCATCCAGCCCCTATCGCTCAGCGCTGCAACTGCCACCCCACTGCCGCATCGCCTCCAAGTTTGTGCGCTGCGCCCATGAGTACTTTCAGAGCATTGATCTGCCCGTCGAAATCGTGCCGCTATACGGCTCGGTTGAGCTGGGGCCTATTACAGGCATGTCAGAAGCCATTGTCGATCTGGTCGCAACCGGGCGCACCCTGCAAGACAATAATCTGATAGAAATTGAGACGCTATTCGAAAGCACCGCTCGGCTGATCGCTCATCCCCTCAGCTATCGCCTCCAGCAAGATGGGCTGCCAGAGCTGATTGAGCAGATTCGCCAGCAGACTCTCCCACAGAGAGCGATCGCCCGCTCTCTCTAGAACGTCAGGTCGGCGAATGCCGAAAACTGCGCTCTTGGACGCACGCGCTCTATCAGTTTTGCCGCCCCGGTCTATATCGCCCAGCCTAGCGGCGGCAACGGCGGCAATCGAGGCTATCCATCAGGATTGAGGGGCCTCTTGTGGGGTCAGCCAGTGTCCAAACTCTGTGATGAAGCGATCGCCCAAAATTGCATCCCGGATCCGCTGAGTAAACCGCACCAGTTCCGTAATGTTGTGGATCGACAGCAGCGTGAACCCCAACAGTTCGCGGGCATGCAGCAGGTGGCTGATGTAGGCGCGCGAAAAGTGCGTACAGGTGTAGCAGGGGCAGGTGGCGTCGAGCGGCTCGTAGTCGCGGCGGTAGCGGTTATTTTTTAGGTTCCAGCGCTGCCCATCCACTAGGGCGCAGCCATGTCGCGCCAGCCGGGTGGGAATCACGCAGTCAAACATATCGACCCCAGCGGCGATCGCCTGCACCATTTCGCGGTGAGTGCCAACGCCCATCAGATAGCGCGGCTTATTGTCGGGCAGCAGCGGCGTCGTTGCAGTCACAATTTTTTCGATCAGGTGCGCGGGTTCGCCAACGCTAACACCGCCAATGGCGTAGCCCGGTGCCTCAAGCTGGGCGATCGCCGCTGCGGACTGCTGGCGCAAATCCAAGTACACGCCCCCCTGCACAATCGGAAAGAGCGCTTGGTCGGTTCGCTGATGGGCCGCACGACACCGCTCTAGCCAGCGATAGGTGCGGTCAGTCGCAGCTTCGACGGCCTCCCGACTGGCGGGATAAGGCGGGCATTCGTCAAACGCCATAATCACATCTGCCCCAAGCGCCGCTTGAATCTGCATTGAGCGCTCAGGCGTAAAGTGAATCAGCTCCCCCCCTCGAGGCGAGCGAAAGGTCACGCCCTCATCGTCAATCTGCCGCATTTCGCTCAGGCTAAACACCTGAAACCCACCCGAGTCTGTGAGGATGGGGCCATTCCAGCCCATAAAGCGGTGCAGGCCACCCGCCTCAGCCACGATATCTTCACCCGGTTGCAAATGCAGGTGGTATGTATTTGCCAAAACCATCTGTGCACCCGTAGCTTCGAGATGCTGAGGCGTCACGGTTTTGACATTTGCTAGAGTGCCCACTGGCATAAACCGAGGCGTTTCTAAAATGCCATGAGGGGTGTGGAATACTCCCGCCCGCGCTCGACTGCAGCTACATCGCCCCTCAATCTGATACGAAAATCCCAACGACATCCCCCTCAATTCCTAGCCTGCCTAAACTAAAACCCAGATTCAGCATCCTACACTATTCACGCAACCTGAGTGTGGGTTCAGCTCAACCCTTTGATATGCGGTGCGTGTTGCGCACCGCATATCAAGATTTTGGGGCGGCAATGCCACTCCAAAAGACCCTAGGGTTTAGGGGTTTCATCTCGTCTGTAGGGCTAGGGGCTGTCATCAATTAGCCGCTAATGGCCCAGAAATGAACGGTCACAGCCCCTAGCCTGTTTTTTTTGGATCGGGCGTGGCAACGCTCATAGCACAAGGCTTTTGGTCGGAATTGATGACACGCCCTAGCGCTCAAAGCGGATGCTAATTAGGCGCACGCCAAACCGCTAGGCTGAAAAGTTTTCTTCGTCATCAATGCGCACATCCCACCCTGCAGAGAGCACTTCGGCAACGACGGCTTCTAGGGCTGCGGCGTTGAGTCGTCGGGTGCTTTGCTCATCCAACGGGTTGGACAGGGGCACCAGCCGCAACTGGCGATTATCTTGCATCAGATCAAAGCAGGGCTGTCCGCCCTCGGTTTGCCCCAGCTGCAAATAGTCAAAGCTATGAACGTTGAGATAAAGCGAGTAATTTGCGACTAGCGTAGACTGTTGCGGGTCAGCAAATACTTCCATCACATAGCCTTCGGCTTCGTCACTAAAGTTATCGTCGTGGCGATAGCAATAGCGCACTCGACCCAAGTCAGCCAATAACCGCTGCATATCGTGTTTATTGGCCACAATGCCAGCATCCACTAGGCAGGGCGCAGGAAGCCGATCGTCTCTGAAGCTGTGTTCTTGACTCATAGCCAAAATGCCTATCTCGTGAACAGCCTGAATCGCCAAGGGTAACTTGTCAAACGTGGTCTGGTTGCCTGTTGGCTTTGGTGCAGGTCAACGATGCCGACCAGAAGTTCCAGAATTTATAGATGTTAGCGTGGGGAGTGCGGGAGATGACAGAAATTGTTGCGGCCCAAGCCATCAAGTTACTCAACGGGTCAACCCTCCGAATCTAAACCCGATTCAGCTAGCACCGCAACCCAAGCAACAATTAGTATTCCTTGAGACAATCTTAGCTCAGGAATTATGGGTAGCTCCTGTCTTAATCAACAGATATATTCCCTACCTGAGCTTGCCACCAGAATAACCTATTCGCTCTCCGCAATTTCCCAATGATGGCGATCGCTTCCTCGATAAAATTCCGTATTATGGCTGAGCGTATTTGAGAAAACCCATGCTGCTTCAACGATTCGGCTGTCGCACTGTGACGCCTCAGCGCCAGTAGCGTTAATCGCTTCCAACCCAATTAGTCGCTGCAAAGTGAGGCCGCTCGAAACAACCCGCAGAGACATTGCCGCCGATAGGCAGATGCACTGGGGTGGGGTAACTTTCTATAATTTAGGTCGATTATAGTCAGCGCTCTGTTAGGTACCACTGCGCTAGAACCCGCGTGGTTTGGTTGAACCGGACAGAGCTGCACTTTATCAAGCCCATTTAATCCAGTCCATTAGTTTTCGGTATTGTTTCGTTGCGATCGCCCTTATGGATACCTATGCACCTGCCCAACAGCCCGACCGCCTGCGACAAATTGTTGCAGTGCTAACGGTTGCGGGGTCATTTATCGTCAACCTGCTGTCTAATCTGAATCCCATTGGCGGGCAAACTATTGGGGATATTGCAAACAGCGAGTTAGGCGGCGTGTTAGTGACTCCGGCAAACTATGCCTTCATTATTTGGGGGCTGATCTATGTAGGGCTGATTGGCTTTGCGGTCTATCAGTTTTTGCCGAATCCTCATCCCCAGTTGCGCGTCATTACCTATTGGTTTCTACTAGCGTCAGTGGCGCAGGGGGTCTGGGTTTACCTGTTTTTGCTGCGGCAGTTTAGCTGGTCGATCTTAGCGATGCTGGTGCTGCTAGCGAGCCTGTCGGCAATTTTTCTCAAGCTGCACCAACCCAAGGGGCGATCGCGCCCAGATCGCTGGCTGTTGCGCTATCCCTTTAGCGTGTATTTGGGATGGATTGCGGTGGCAACCGTGGTGAATGTGGCCTCAGCCCTGTATGCCGCTGGCTGGGATGGCTGGGGTGTTCCGCCTGAGATCTGGACGGCGGCTATGGTGGTGGTAGCTACACTGCTGGCCACAGCGATGCTATGGCGCTATCGCAATGTGCCCTATGCGCTGGTGGCGGTTTGGGCGCTGGTGGCGATCGCCCTGCGGCATCCAGATATTGAGGTGATTGCGTTTACGGCTTGGGGGTTGGCAGCGCTGCTGGTGTTGCTGGTGGTCAATCAAACGCTCCAACGCGTTCGTTAGACGAGCCAGATGGTCTCAACCGACCGGATTCAGCGTCCACTGATGCAGGTAGCCATCCAGGCTGCTACTGATGAGGTGCTGGGTGCCATCCCGTAACGCGTTAGCCTCGGGTTCTTGAATGATCAGATGCGTTATGGTGTCGCGATGTCCGGTGAGGGTACCGCGATGCGCCCCCGTTGCCGCATCCCAAAGCTTTAGGTGGGTGTCAGCACTACCGCTCACGAGCAGGGTGCCATCCATGCTGTAGGCGATCGCCGTGACCTGATCGGCATGGGCGTTCCAGCGCTGGGTGGGGTCGGTGGCGGCAATCGACCACTGCTGGATGTGAGCGTCGCTGCTGGCCGTAGCAAACTGGCGCCCGTTGGGGTGCAGGGCGATCGCCCGCACGTGGTGCTGCTGGGCCTCATCATCCCAGTCAGTGTGCAGCGTTTCCCCGGTTTTAAGCTGGCTCACGAGCAATCGTCCTGTTTGCGTCGCACTCAGCACCATAAGCCCCTGCAACACCACGGCAAAAACAGGCGCGTTGTGGCTGTTATTCACGGCCATGGGCTGCCCCGTGGCAAGGTGCCAATGGCGCACTGTGCCATCATCGCTAGTGCTGACCAAGATTGAGCGATCGCCACTGAGCGCCAGCGATCGCACGGGGCCTTTGTGCCCATGCAGCATCCGCACTAAGCTGCCACTGCGCCAGTGCCACAGCCGAATCAGTGCATCGTCTCCCCCGCTGACCAAAAACTGTCCATCGCGGCTGATCGCCAGCGATCGCACCGCGCCCACATGTCCCGTCAGCACGTGGAACACTCGCCCGGTTTTGCGCGTCCACAGGTGAACCGTGCCGTCTGGCTGAGCGATCGCCAGCCGTTGACCGTCGCGACTGGCGGCAACCGCCGTAATCGGAGTCGCGGGGTGGCGGTAGAGCAGCTCCGAGTTCCACTGGTAGTTGGGGGTGGACGGCGGTGTAGGAGATGGGGGCGAAGCAGGCGATCGCCCCGGAACAGTGACCACCTGCTGCTCAAATTCCAGCTGCTGTGCTTTCGCTAGATCAGTCTCGGCGCTGAGTTCTAACCCCAGCACCGAATAGACAAAGCCGCGAAACTTATAGGCGGCTGCATCCTCAGGATTAAGCCGAATCGCGGCCCGCAAAAAGTCTAGCGCCGCCTCATAGTCTCCCTCATCCACCGCCTCTACCGCCCGATCATAGAAGGTTTTAGACGTAGCCTCGCGCGCGTAAACCGTCGTGCGGGCCGTGCGGTTTGCAGCAGAATTTGGGGCAGGCTTAGCGGCAGCGCCTGCGGTCGGAGCCGGTCGGTCGGTGTCCGCGGCTCGCTCAGGCTCGTCCCACCCTGGCTGTGCCTTGAGGCGTCGATAGGCGTCGTTGATGGCCTTGAGGCGTTCTTCTGCTTGCTGCCGCCGCATCTCGTCGTGAACCACGCGATCGGGGTGCCACTGCTTAACCAGAGCCCGGTAGGCCTGCTTCACCGCCTGCGCCGATGCCCCAGGCGCTAATCCCAACAGTCGATAATACGGGTCTAAATCGCTCATCCTGTCTTGATGTGTCGGTATGCTCCTAGAATGCTCACGCAGGGGTTACTGCTCAGGTGGGGAAACGTTAGCGTCGTTGGGCAGAACGGAACGGCTGCGATGAAGACGGGCGATCGCCCAGCGTGCTGTTTCTTGCACCTCAGGATCAGGATCATGAATGGCATGATTTAACACCTGGCTGATCTGCGCCATTTGGTCATACACCCGCGTCACATCGCGAATGGCGTTTTTTCGCACCTCGGGGCTTTGGTCATCTAGCGACAGATTCAGGGCATGGGTCACGGGTTGGAGCGATCGCATCCCAATTTCTGCAATGGCGGCAAGCATCAGGCTGCGCTGCTGTGAATCGACATCCAACAGCCGATCGGCCAGCGGCTGCAGCGCACGCGAGTCAGCCACCTGCCCCAGCTCCCAAATTGCTTGGCGGCGAATTGTCGGATCTACATGGTGCAGATCGTCCAGCAGGGTGTCTACCACACTATGGCGGGGCAACCGCATGGTGCCAGCTAGCTCAGCAGACATAGCAGTCTGAGGCGGCAAAGGCACCGCCGCCGAGGGGCCGCCTCCCGCCATCGCCTGTTCACTCAGCGCGCCTGGGTCGAATGCAGCAGCGCCATTGCCCCGATGATGATCACCATTGGTCGGATCACCATTGGTCGGATCACCATTGTGACGGGGAGATAGGTGACGGGGCGGCGGCGATTCTGTCTGCCCAGCCGATTGCCCTAGGGCATGGGCGTCATAGGATTCGTACCTGTGAGGGAGCGAAGCCTGGGCTGCTTCGGGCATGGGCACCGCGGCAGAGTCTGACGGAGGCGCAGGAGGCTGATGAGGCGACGCGGCTTCTGCCCAGAGTGATAATTGCTCAGCCGCAGTGTCTTCAGATCCGGCTTGACCTTCTCTCGAATGGCGCGAATCCAGAGCGGAATCGCGCATAGAATGCGTAGCAGGCTCATCGACAGAATGCCCTAGGGACGCCTCTGTAACAAGGTGCGGTGGATATCCAGCCGATGCGTCTGAAGGATACGCAGACAACGAGTCAGGCGATTGCGGTATGGAGTGCGATGCACCGCTAGCAGCGTTGGGTGTGGCACCGGCTGGATGCGGCATCGTTTGCTCAGCAGAGGCCGCATCAGACTGACCCAAGGATGAAGATGGCGATCGCCCGACACCCCGGTCAGACTTGCGGAACAGGGTGTGAAATTGCTGTCGATATAGCAGCCCCGAGATGACCGCCAACAAAAACAGTCCGCCAATCAACCACTGGGCAAATCGGTCGGGGGCGATCGCCGGAGTCGGTGAATCAAGCGAGTCTGACGGTTGAGCCGTGATATTTTCTGGCCATTCGGGGCGTGGTTCTGGCTCGGGTTCTGGCGACTCACGCTGCAGGGCGATCGCCGGAGACAGCGCCCGATGCGCTTCCAACAGACTAAACCATGTTTCAGACTCCACTACGCCCGTTGGCGTTAGCCCTTGAGCCTCCTGAAACTGCACCACCGCAGTGCGAGTCTGTGAGCCAAACTGCCCGTCGATCGCCTCGGTGTAATAGCCCAGATCCGTCAGGATTTGCTGCAGCTCAATGACGCGACTATCCTGACTGCCCAGATCCAATCCCGGAACAGACTCCGTGGGGCTATCGGGTGCCGGGGTGGCGATCGCCACCTGCGACACAGCACCGCAAACAGGCAGCCCGTCTATCACGGAGCCGCCCGAAATCAGCGCGATTATAATCAGCAGAAGACGACGGGGCATAGCGGCTTGAGAAAACGGAGGGGCCGGGGCCATGGCTGCAGCCTGGCTGACCTACAGGATGCTAAACGATTGGTGGGGTGCCAATTTAGAGCGGCACAAACCTAGCTCAATCTTAGCCGCAATCTATCAGGCTGCCAGCAAAACCTGCCCTGCCCTGTCGTAACAGAGACGGATTGGCCTCACTTGCTGGAAATTCTAACCCCAAGCGATTGCTCTTGATCACCCTGCTCTGAACCCTGAGGCGCATTGGTCTGAGCAGCCTCGAGTGACCCAGAGCCAAACCAGACTGCCCATTTTGTAGCCAGCACCTCGCGTTGATTGATGAGATAAATGCTAACGAGGGTAAGGCTCACGCCAAACCACTGCACCGAGTTCAATACCTCTGACAAAAACAGGTTGCCAAAGAGCAGCGCAAACACAGGCGTTAAAAAGGTTAGCGAACTCAGGCTGGTGAGGTTGCCCTGAGCCGCAAAGTAGAAGAAAAGACCGTAGGCGATCGCACTGCCAAAAATAGTGGAGTACGCCATCGCAGTCCAGTCTGCTAGCCCCATGTGCACCCACTGCTGCTGCTCTAGCCCCCCGGATAGCAAAAACAGCGGCACACCGCCCAACACCATGTGCCATCCCGTCGCCACCAGCGGATCAACATGGCGACACACATAGCGCACCATCACAGTGCCCACCGCCATAGACAGCGCCGCCATCAACATCAGCCACTGCCCATTGTGCAGCACCTGATCCAGCAAATTAGCGCCAATGTGGGGCGAGATGCCCCCGTTTATCGCCGCCAGCACCACCCCAGTGGGCAGACCCAACAGGCTGATGCCCGCCACCCCAAACGCTAAACCCAAACCACCCCATACGCCAATTCGCTCGCCAAATAGCACGCGCGCCATCAACGCCACCGCCAGCGGCTGCGAGTCAATCATCACAGACCCCAGTCCTGCTCCAGTGCGCACCAGACCCTCAGCTAAAAACCCTTGGAACAACGCCCCATCCACCAGCGCAAAGAGGCCAATCCAGGCCCAGCCCTTCCACGTATGGGGCTGCGATCGCCCCAGCCAAGCCGCCGCCAACAAAATTAAGACCCCAGCGGGCACCAGCCGCACTCCGGCCATAAACAGCGGCGTCGTATGGGGAATCACCCCCTTCATTGCCACCATCGCCGTGCCCCAGAGAAAAAAGGGCGCGATCAGAAGGGTAGACCTGAGAGGCAACCGCAGTTTGATAGACAGGAGGGGCATAGCAGCGCTCGGAGTTTTTCTTATCTTACCGATTATGTAGATGTATTAAGAACATTCGGACGCAGACTGCCGCAAATTTCCCCAAGCCGTACCGTGCGCGGGCGATCGCAACACGGTCAATTCCCACAGTTAATTCTATTCATTTTATAGAGTGGACTCTGGAGAACGAGCGCGCAGCACCCCGCGCCCCGCGACTGGGTACCAGCTAGGACTAACGCAGTTGGACAATGGTTGGGCGGCTAAGCCTCTTGCCCAAAACTCCTAGGACACCGCCCAAAGTCCCTCAGGTCTGATAGCAGTAGCTGTGAAAAGGAAGGATCTGAGAGGGCTAGGGCGTGTCATCAATTCCAACCAAATGCCTGATGCTATGAGCGTTGCCACGCCCGACCGAAAAACCAGGCTAGGGGCTGTGACGGTTGATTTCTGGGATATCAGAGGCTAATTGATGACAGCCCCTAGATCTTAGTCAAATTCAGATTTAGGCAGATAATGATTACGACACTGCCACGGCATCGCTGCACTGTATGGAAGGCTTCATTGTTTCTCTAGTTATTTTCACGGCGATCTTTACCATCTTTGGCCTGGGGCTAAATTTGCAGTGGGGCTTCACTGGGCTCATCAACTTTGGTCATGTGGCCTTTATGACGGTGGGGGCCTATGGCACCGTGCTGCTAAGTATGGCTGGGGTGCCGCTGGGGTTGGCGATGCTGGCGGGAGCGATCGCCGCGTCGCTGTTAGGGTTGGGCATTGGGCTGGCAACGCTGCGGCTGCGCGAAGACTATCTCGCCATTGTCACCATTGGCTTGGCCGAGGTCATTCGCCTGGTGGCCGTCAATGAAGAATGGCTCACGCGGGGCACCTTCGGGTTGCAAAGCTTTCCCCTACCCCTAGCGATGCTCAATCCCAATCCCATCGTGCGGGTCGCCATGGTCGGCACTCTGGCGGCTGTCGTGGGGCTAGCCTACTGGCGGCTGTGGGGGTGGATGCGGCACACTGCAAGAGCCATTCCCAGATCTGATTTAGTGACGCACTCTCTAACGGCGCTGGGCTATCTCTTGGCGCTGGGTCTGCTGCTGTTGGGGATTGGAGCTGGGGCCCGCACGCTGAGACAAGCCGCGATCTGGCCCAACGGGGTGCTGGGGATGGTGCTGTTGTCGGCATTGCTGGGTGCGCTCTGGCTGGGTAAGGGGCTGAGCGATCGCCTCTCTCGTCGATTCCGAGCTTGGTCTACCAGCTTGGGCTTGGTGATGGCAGCGCTACTGGCGGTGCTGGGGGTGTATGCGTTTGGCTATGCTGCGTCTGCCGTCTATCGGTACAGCAACCCCAGCAAAAGCGGGCTGCTGTGGCTATCGGTGCTGCTGACGGCGCTAATTTTTTGGGGGTTAGAAACCCTGGTGCGATCGCCCTGGGGTCGAGTGCTTAAGGCAATTCGGGAGGATGAAGCCGTCGCCAAAGCGTTGGGTAAAAACGTCTTTATTTATAAGCTGCAAGCACTGATGATGGGCGGCTTTTTGGCAGGCATTGCCGGATCGCTCTATGCCTGGCAACTCACCACCGTCTATCCCGACAACTTTCGATCTTTAGTGACCTTCAATGCTTGGACTATCGTGGTGCTCGGCGGCGCCGGTAGTAATGTGGGCACATTGCTGGGGGCAACGGTGTTTTGGGCCTATGACACCATCACTCGGTTTGTCTTGCGCGATATCGTGCCGCTCGACGATGCGCGGCTGGGCGCATTTCGCATTATGGTGATCGGCCTGATTTTAATTGTGCTAATGATGTGGCGACCCCAGGGCATTTTGGGCAACAAAGACGAACTGACGCTAGGGCGATAACAGGCAGCGTTACTCATGCATTCCTATTCCGACGAGCCGATTCCCCATCCACCGATTGCAGTCCCGCTGCTTCGGGCGCAGCACTTAAGCAAGCGATTTGGCGGCGTCCATGCCGTCAATCGGGCTGCTATTTCGGTGCCGCAGGGCAGCATCACCGGATTGATTGGCCCCAATGGGGCAGGCAAAACCACGCTGTTTCAGCTCTTATCCTGCTTTTTGCAACCCGATGAGGGGGAGGTGTGGTTTGATGGGCACCCCATCCACACCTTGCAACCGCATCAAGTCGCCACCCGAGGGCTAGTGCGCACGTTTCAGGTTGCGCGGGCGCTGTCACGGCTGTCGGTGCTGGACAATATGCTGCTGGCGGCGCAGCGACAGACGGGCGAGCAGTTTTGGAATGTGTGGCTGCGATCGCACCAGGTTGCACAAGAAGAGCGGCAACAGCGCGAGCGCGCCTGGGAACTCCTAGAGAGGGTAGGGCTAGCTGCCAAAGCGCAGGACTATGCCGGGTCGCTGTCAGGCGGTCAGCGCAAGCTATTGGAACTGGCGCGATCGCTCATGGTGAACCCCAAGCTGATTTTGCTAGACGAACCTGCCGCAGGCGTGAACCCAACGCTCATCAACCAGATCTGCGACCACATCCTGACCTGGAATCGGCAGGGCATCACGTTTTTGATCATTGAGCACAACATGGATGTGATTATGTCATTGTGCGATCGCGTTTGGGTGATGGCCGAGGGGCGCAACCTGGCTGACGGCACCCCCGCAGAAATTCAGCAGAATGACCAGGTTCTTGCGGCCTATCTGGGGCAATAGCGCTCCAATCCGTTAAAGCTTGGGCTGCTTTTGCTTTGCCGACAGCGCACTGTATCCCCAAAACGCCAGCAGAATTAGTACCACAGAAAACAGCGTAGTCAGCGTCCCCAAAGCATAGAGTGCAGGCGACGTCACGTTGGTTGTCATGCCAAAAATTTCCAATGGCAGGGTATTGCGCTGGCCAGAAACGAGCGAGGTGCGCGTGAATTCGTCATAGGAGAGGGTAAAGGTGAGGATGCCAATGCCCAGCAAACTGGGCAAAATCAGCGGAAAGATCACATCCCAAAAGGTAGCGGTATCACTCGCGCCCAAATCCCGCGCTGCTTCTTCATAGGACGGATTAAAGCGGTTAAAAATACCCAGCACAATCAAAAAGGCAAACGGCACCGTCCAGGTCATGTGGGCGCCTAAGCCCGACGAAAACCAGTTCGTCTGCATCCCCAACACCTGAAACACAATGCCGATGCCCAAGGAAATCAGGATACTCGGCACAATCAAGCTGGCAATGGTGAGATAAAACAGCGAATTCGCCCCGCGAAAGCGGTTGCGAAAGGCCAACCCTGCCGACACACTGACCATGAGGGTCAGCAACATGACGCTGACTCCCAAGCCGAGCGATCGCCAAAAGGCTCCGACAAAGTTTCCTACCCGCTGCTCTTGAAACACCTGCCCCAGCCAGTAGGTAAGGCTGAACCCCCGCATCGGGAACGTCAGCGCCCCTTGTGGCCCCTGAAACGTCAGGATAAAGATAGACAGCATTGGGCTGTAAAGGAACAGCACAAACAGCGCAAAAAACGCCGCTAAGAGATAAAACGTGAGCGATCGCTTCTTATTCACCGGGGCAGTTCCTCGCGTTCAATCGACACATCATGTCCCAAGCCTCGTGAGTTGAAATCGAGTGTTTATGAATCCTAGGGCGCGTTATCAATTCTTCTGGATAACATCCTGATTCCATCAGCATTGCCACGCCCGACCCAGAAACAGCCCCTGGCTCTACAGCTCATTCCGAATATTAACCACACGCAAAATCGCCAGCACTAAGACCAGTGTCACCAGCAGCAAGATGACGGCATTGGCTGCCGCCAGCGGATATTGAATGCTCCCAATCTGGGTTTGAATCAGCTTGCCCACTGACGCCGCTTGACCACCACCCATCAGCCGCACGGTCACAAATTCACCCATCACAATCGTGACAATAAAGATAGAGCCAATCGCAATACCTGGGGCCGATAGCGGCAAAATCACTTCCTTAAACGTCTGCCAGCCCGACGCGCCCATGTCTTCCGCCGCCGTGATCAAGTTCCGATCAATCCGCATCAGGCTGTTGAAGATTGGCGCAATCATAAAGAAGTTATAGAGATGCACCATCCCCAATACCACCGCAAAGTCTGAGAACAGCAGCCATTCCAACGGTTGCTGAATCAGCCCTAGATTCAGCAGTAGCGAATTAACCAGTCCCTCTCGCCCGAGCAGAGGCACCCACGAAATCATGCGGATAATATTGGATGTCCAAAAGGGAATCGTGCAGAGTAAAAACAGGCCAATTTGTAAGCGTTTGTCGTCTACATAAAACGCCAGAAAGTAAGCCACCAAGTAGCCGATCAGTAGCGTTGCAGCCCACACCAGCGCCACGTATTTAAACGTGTTGAGAAAGGTTCTGAGCGCCACATTCGAAGAAAAAATCGCCCGATAGTTGTCTAGGGTAAACCCTGGCTCCATTGAAAATCCCGTGAATTCCCAAAAGCTGACGATTAAAATCATCACAATAGGAAACACCAGAAATAACAGCATCACCAGGGTTTGCGGTGCGGCCAGTAGGTAGGTCTGCAACGTTTTAGAAGCTCGGGTCATAACTGTCGTGAGATCCTCACAAATACACTGCCGAGCTTGCCGCCTGTTGCATCAGAGAAGCCGCATGGCGCAAACGCTTATTCAACAGCATCGGCGCTACTGAAGAACGAATACTCTTTTGCCGTAAGGTATTAACGTTTAGCCGCAATGCGTTAGATCCCGTTGCTTCAACCAGGACTGAGGGAGAAACAGCTTTAGGAGAGTTGCTGAGAGCGATCGCTCTCAGCAACTCTCTACATCAGCTTAACGGGGGCAGCGCCCAACGACCTTAATCTCTATGCCTAAGAGGCGATGAACTCGTTCCACTTCTGCACCAGGTATGTATTTTCTTCCATGGTGGAGTTCCAGCAAACGATGTTGCCAAACCGCTCTTCAAAGGAGCCGCCATCGCGCACCGACCCCTGCGCTGCCAGTGTGGTTCCAAACGGATCCACCATATCTTCTGAAGCGGGCTGGCCTTCATACCAATACTCCCACTCAGCCTGCGACATATATTTCTTGGCATTTTCAGGTGCAGCACTGTAGTATCCCTGGCGACCCAAGAATGCGCCGACCCAGCCTTCTAACATCCAATTGATGTATTCATAGGCGGCGTCCAACTCAATGCCAGAGAGGTTTTGAGAGAGGCCAATACCGCCACCCCAGCCGCGATATCCCTCGGTTAATGGGGCATAGATGCACTCAATATCGCGGGATTGTACCGCAGTGACCGCGGGCGACCACATAGATTGCAGAACGACCTCACCCGACGACATCAGGTTGACCGACTCATCAAACGTCTTCCAAAAGGCGCGGAACTGACCGTTGCGCTTTTGTTCTTTGAGGATTTCAGTAATTTGGTCGATTTCAGCACGGGTCATGTTGCCTTTGTCGCCGAAGGTCATCAGCCCAGCGGCTTCTGCTACCATGGCCGCATCCATAATTCCGATTTGAGGAATGTCGAGAATGGAGGTTTTGCCTCGGAATTCGGGGTTAAACAGCTCTGCCCAAGACTCAATTTCACGCCCCACTAGGTCAGGGCGGTAGCCTAGAGTGTCAGCATTGTATTGAAAGGGAATGAGCGTGGCGTAGTCGGTCGGAGTGCTGGAGAACTCTTTCGAGTCTGGGCCATCTACATACATCACCCGGTAAGGTGCTGTGCCCTGAGACTGCTCAACGGGCATGCCGTCAAACGAGCCTTCGGTGAAGAAGGGCACAATTTTGTCGTAATCGGTAATTCTGGTAATCTCAATGGGCCGCAGGTTACCGGATGGCACAACCAACGGCAAGCTAAAATATTCTCCATCAAAGATGTCGTACTGACCGGGCTGGGTAATGGCGATCTGGTTGTTTTCTTCGGTGCTGAGAGCACGCATCTCCATCTTAAAGCCGAGGTCTTCTTGAGCTTTGTTGCGAATTTCGTTGATCTGCGATACGCCCGTGCCAATGAGCCGCAGGTTAACGTCTTTAATTTGATTGGTGTTGACCTGAGGGCCAGGCGCAGGGTTGTTGGGAGTACCAGAGGGCGCTGTGGAGCTAGAGGCGCAGCGGGTGACTGCAAAACCAGCACCAGCAGCAAGACCCGTTTTGAGCAGTTTGCGACGAGAAAGATGAGTCATGGTTCTTAGTAGGTTTCTAGAGAATCGAGGTGAACAAACAAGAAAGGGGCATGAAAGGGTAATGGCAAGTCAGTCGAGTGCCTATCCCGAAATCAATGGGGAAGGCATTAATGAGGCAGAAAGATACAGTCTTCAATTGCCCAAGTCAGGGTCACCAACTGCCCTTCTTGCGCATCAATAGACAGCCAGTCGTAGCTGCGCCCTTTATAGGTAATCTCGTCCCCAGTGGCTTCGACCATGAGCGACACGCGCGTGATGAACCCCGTGAACTCGATCTGGGTGATGCGGGCCACTAATTGATTGGCCGCGCTGGCCTCTGCAGGAGGATAGGGCAATAGCGAGAGGCGATCGCTCCGCACACAGCAGGCCGCCGTCATGCCGACTGATGCACTGAGCCCTCGACTCATAAATCGCCCGACCTGATCGACCTCAAGCGTCACCACACTGCCAAAGGTGGAGCTAGGCTCTACCGCAGTTACCTTGCCGACAAAAATGTTGTTGTCGCCCACAAAACGAGCCACAAACCGTGAGGCCGGGGTAGTGAAGATCTCCTTAGAGGTGCCCACTTGGTCAACCCGTCCGTGATCCATCACAACAATCTGATCGGATAGGGCAAAGGCTTCGTCTTGCCCGTGAGTAACTTGAATGAAGGTCATGCCGAATTGCTTTTGCAGCCGCCGCAGTTCGCTGCGGGTTTTAACCCGCAGGTTTTCGTCAAGGGCACTGAGGGGTTCATCCAGCATGAGCACTGCAGGGCGAGTCACCAGAGCACGGGCCAGAGCCACCCGCTGCTGCTGACCGCCGCTGAGCATAGCGGGCTTGCGATCGGCAAAGCGCGTTAGCCCTACGACATCAATCACTTCACCCACCCGGCGATCGCGCTCTCGCTTTTCCACTCCCTTCATTCGCAGGCCAAACTCTACGTTCTGCCACACCGTTTTGTGGGGAAACAGCGCGTAGTTTTGGAACATCATAGCCGTGTTGCGCTTGGTGGGCGGCAGGTCATTGACGCGCGTGTCGCCAATTAAAATATCGCCTTTGGTAATAGACTCGTGTCCAGCCACCATGCGGAGTGTCGTGGTTTTGCCGCAGCCGCTTGGCCCTAGCAAGCAACAGTATGAGCCAGCGGGAATATCCAGATCCACATTCTCAACAGCTACAAACCCGTTGCCGTACTTTTTGGTCACCCCCCGTAAGGCAACCCCCGCTGAATGGGCCGAAAGCTCCTGTTTCAACTCCTGAGACACCGATGCGTCCGCCGCCAGAACTCCCGCATCAGGTGCTGTAGATGTTGATGTAGAGAATGAAGAATCCATTCAAGTCTCCGTACTTCCTAAACAAAGTTAACAGCGAGCTCAGACTGCATTGGAGAAGCCCCAACTATCGCGTACTACGGCCTGTGTAATTCTTCAAATATTTCGCAAAGATGTTTGTATCTTACGCTACTGAATTAGAGCGCGACAAAACTTGAGGTTACGGGATTTATTCCAGCAGTTTTGCTGAGTGTTTCTCGGGGCATCGCCTACGAGATCCCACAACAACAACCCGTAGCCCGACTCGGCACCCATACTCACGGCAGCGTAGGGCTCTTAGCGCTGGTCGCGTCATGCCAGAAGTATAGGCTCTAGTGCAAAAAGCACCATGGCGTAATTGCGTAAAACCAAGCGGCCATCAGATTCCTCCTCACATTTGCCTGCCAGGTTTGCAAATAGAGTCAAGTTGTCTGGTTCAAGTTGTCTGGTTGAGTTGTCTTACATTTACATTTAGAGACCTCTGATTACATAAGAGCTTCTAAAGAGCTTCTAAACCCGACTGCTTGAAGCGACTGCAAGCGGATACTGTGAATCAAGCCGCATTAGGGTTTGCAGCAGCACGTTTGCACCTTGGATGCATTGCTCTGGTGCCGTGTATTCTCGCCCAGAGTGACTTAGCCCCTCTTGGCTGGGCACAAAAATCATGCCCATATCGGTAATGCGCCCCATTTCCATTGCATCGTGACCGGCACGACTGGGCATGGCACAGTGACTCAGCCCCAAGTCGGTGCAGGCGGCGGCGATCGCCCGCTGCACACCCGCCACTGCCGGACTAGGCGGCACCCGCAGCATGGGCGTTAGGTCAATGGTGGTGTGGGTTGAGGTGGCGATCGCCCGCAATTCTCGCTCTAGCTGCGCCTGCATCTCCTCCATACAGACTTGAGATAGGTCACGGATATCGACCGACAACTCCACTTGCCCCGGCACAATGTTTACGGCGTTGGGTGCGACAGTCAGATAGCCCACGGTGGCAACGGGGTCGCTGGGCATGCGCAGGGCCACATCCTGCACAGAGAGGACGATTTGGGCCGCAGCCACTAGTGCATCCTGACGCATGTCCATCGGCGTGGTTCCGGCATGGTTGGCTTGCCCGGTGATGCGGATGGCGCTGCGCAGCATGCCCACGACGCCCTGCACCACGCCAATTTCGGTGCCCTGACTTTCGAGCACAGCACCCTGTTCCACATGCAGTTCTACAAAGGCGGCTAGGTCGGCACGGCTGCGCTGCGCCGTAGGCAGGGCCTGCCAGTCTCCACCAACAGAATCTAGACTGTCGATGATGCTTAGACCTGAGCGCAGCACGTAGTTTTCGGGCGATCGCTCAGCGGTACCCGCCATCCCGCGCGAGCCAATCATCGTGTCTTCTTCATCGGCAAATATAATCACCTCAACCGGGTGATTGAGCCGCAGGTTGGCCTCATGCAGCGTTGCGACGACCTCTAAACCGGCCAGCACACCCAACGCCCCATCAAAGGCCCCGCCTGACGGCACCGTGTCAATGTGCGAACCGGTGGCGATCGCCGGGATGCCCTCTACCTGTCCGGCATAGCGGCCAATGATATTGCCGGCGGCGTCAGTCCGCACGGTCATGCCAGCATCCATCATCCACTGCTGCACCAGGTAGCGTGCCTTCAGATCTTCTGGCGTAAACGCAAGGCGGCAAATTGCCCCGTTGGGCGATCGCCCAATTTTTGCCAATCGATCGAGCTTATCGAGCAGGCGATCGCCCTTGACACAAAGCCGCGCTAATGTTGGCATACTGTTCACTCTTCTGTTGCACCTCAGGTTCAAGAGATCGATTCAATTCTTGTATTTAATTCTTTCACTGTATACTGCATACACATCCTCGCATAGAGTACGAGATCTTATGCCAGCTAACCGTGTGGAGCACTACAAAATCGCGGAAAACCCCGCGACACATAGCGACTCAATCTTGAGGCACTAGTTAGACCTGCTAGATCTGTATTTCTCCAAATCTTTGAGGTGCTACATTTCTCCTGAAACGTTGCTGATAAGATAAGGGGCGTGAGCTTGGAGGTAGCATGGCACTGATTATTACTGGCAAAAAATTTACCCGCGAGCTAGAGCAGGCAGGTGCATTGGGGATCTATGTGCCACCCGAAGGCGGCGAAGAGGGGCGCTATCAGCGGCGAGTGCGGGGCGCTGGCTATGATGTGCTCACCCTCACAGCGCGGGGATTGGGCGATTTGTCGTCCTATCTGTTAAATGTGCATGGCGTGCGCCCGGCTCACTTGGGCAAAAAGAATTTAGGGCGAGAGGGTGCTGTGGGCTATCGCTATTACATTCCGCCCATCGTCACCTACGAACTCGAAAAGCTGCCTCCCAAGTCTAAGGGTCTGGTGCTGTGGCTGATCGAAGGGGTGATTCTGGCTCCCCACGAGCTAGAGTTCTTAGTGGCGCTGCCCCAGTTAGAGCCTCGGGTAAAGGTGGTGGTCGAGATGGGGGGCGATCGCGATGTAGTCTGGAAGCCGCTCAGCAGCTTTGTCTCTGCCGCCTAGGGCTTCTGGGTTTTTTAGAAATTCTAGAAATTTCGTGTCGAGACGGGTGGGGTCTAGCGGGCTTCACCCGTTTGTGGATCGGGGCTTTCGATTTGCAGCTTCGATCTGCATTTGACGCACCCTCACAATGGGTTGTTTCGCCAGAGCAAATGTCTCTTAAACTAACGGTAGGGCGTGATCCCGTCCATTTTTCACCAAACTCGTTAGGATGTAAGGGTGAGCAACTTGGACTATCCCTTACAGTCACTGAAGGAAGGTCGCTGGTTTAAGTTAATTTGCGGCGCTAGCTTTCAACACCTTCCTGCCATTCGAAATTTAGTGCTGGCCTACGGGCTGGCTGGTGCAGACTGCATTGATGTAGCGGCTGATCCGGCTGTGGTCTGTGCGGCTCGCGATGCGTTGCAGGCGGTTCGGCAGATGGCGGCAGCGGCGCGATCGCACGGCTATGCTCCCCACCCGTCGCCTTGGCTCATGATCAGCCTCAACGATGGTGACGATCCCCATTTCCGCAAGGCCGTCTTTGATCCAGCGCAGTGCCCCACCGACTGCCCCCGCCCGTGCGAAGCAGTCTGCCCTGCGGATGCCATTGTGTTTGCCTCTCCTCATGCAACAACGGCAGAACCAGCGGCAGAAGCGCAAGCCACAGCGGGCACGCATAGAGATAATCCTACTTTTTCTGGCGTGATCGAGAGCCGCTGCTATGGCTGCGGTCGCTGCTTGCCAATTTGCCCAATTCAGGCGATCGCCCCTCAGTCCTACTGGGCAAATCCTGCTGCGGTGATGCCTCAAGTCATTGATCAGATTGATGCGGTCGAAATTCATACTCAGGTAGGACGGCTGGCCGACTTTCAGCGGGTGTGGGGGGCGATCGCCCCCTATAGCCATCAGTTAAAGCTCATCGCCATCAGCTGCACCGACCATCCCGATCTGCTCGATTACCTCCGGGCACTGCACGATTTGGTGTCGCCGCTGGCCCCCACTGTAATCTGGCAAACGGACGGCAGACCCATGAGCGGTGATATTGGAGTAGGCACCACCCATGCCGCTATCAAGCTGGGGCAGCGCGTTCTTGCGGCAAACCTTCCCGGCTTTGTGCAACTGGCAGGTGGCACCAATCACCACACCGTCCCCAAGTTGAGAACATTAGGGTTGCTGCAGTCTGACCTAGCCAAGACGACCTCTCCTTTGCCGATGGCCACTGCCTCGTCAGCAGATACTTCTACACCAATCCCTACACCACCCCAGCGAGGCTCGTCGCTTCAGACCCTAGCCGGGGTGGCCTATGGCAGCTATGCCCGAACGCTGCTGGCCCCGGTGCTCACAGAACTAGAGGCTCGAGCAACGCAGGCGATCGCCCCTCAGGTCGTGGATACGCCTGTGGATATGAAAAAGGGCGATCGCTCTCCGCCATTGCCACTCAACCGTCCGTTGACAACATTGGCTCAGCCGGTTGCCCAGCCAATGACTCATTCAACAGACCATTCAACAGACCATCCAACAGACCATCCAATGACTCATTCAGCGGCTCATCTCAGCGCCAAATCACACCATCTAGAAGCACATCCGGCGTTGCTCTGGCAGGCGATCGCCCTAGCCCACGGGTTGATTGCCCCGCTCAAACATTCAGAGCAAACCGCTGCCCAAGCCGCAGGATTTCCCTATCCCTCTAGCCTGCCCAGTTTATCCGCCGACCCCATTTACCCAGAGTTTGCCCATGATGCTCATGATAGTTAACGCTCAACACTCAGGGTGGGGCGATGCGCTTAGAGGCACCAACGCCAAACGCCCCCCACAATTCCAGGTTGCGTTTCCCTCTCCGTTTTGTCTGGTTGTTCATTAGCCACACCCTCCATGACCTTTAACGAGAACTCTCAGCCCGCGTCTGCCGCTTCAACCCCTCAAGAACCCGACACGGGCACCTTGACCCACACGCCCTTACACATCACAGACGATCTTGATCAGCTGCTCGACATTCTGCCAGAGCCCATTCGGCGTCAGCTCTTGCTGAATCCTGATCGCCCAAGCCTGGTTGAAGTCGTGATGGATCTAGGGCGGCGGCCAGAAGCGCGGTTTGTGACTGAGGCCATCTATCTCTCAGAAGAGCCCATCACCCAGGCCGACTTGCAGCACTGCGTAGAGCGCGTCGGCACCTTTAGCGGCGACAATCGCGCCGGATTAGAGCGCACGCTGCATCGCATTAGCGCCATGCGCAACCGCGCGGGCGAAGTGGTCGGGCTGACCTGCCGAGTCGGGCGCGCCGTGTATGGCACCATTGGCATGATCCGCGACTTGGTCGAAACGGGGCGCTCAATTCTCATGCTGGGCCGACCCGGCGTGGGCAAAACCACGGCCCTGCGGGAAATTGCGCGGGTGCTGGCCGACGAGCTCAACAAGCGCGTCGTCATCATCGACACGTCTAACGAAATTGCAGGCGATGGCGACATTCCCCATCCCGCCATTGGGCGCGCCCGTCGCATGCAGGTGGCAAGGCCCGAGTTTCAGCATCAGGTGATGATCGAAGCGGTGGAAAACCACATGCCGGAGGTGATCGTCATTGACGAAATTGGCACCGAGCTAGAGGCCCTTGCGGCCCGCACCATTGCCGAGCGCGGGGTGCAGTTGGTGGGCACGGCCCACGGCAACCGCATCGAAAACCTGATGAAAAATCCGACGCTGTCTGACCTCGTGGGCGGCATTCAATCCGTCACCTTGGGGGATGAAGAGGCGCGGCGACGCGGCAGCCAGAAGAGTGTGCTGGAGCGCAAAGCCCCGCCCACCTTCGATATTGCGGTTGAAATGCTAGAACGCCAGAAATGGGTGGTTCACGATGATGTCTCCGTAACCGTAGATTCGCTGCTGCGGGGTCGGCAGCCCGAATATCAGGTGCGGACGGTGGAAGCCGATGGGAGAGTCACCGTAGAGCATGAAGCGCCCGCAGGCAAAGCGCCCAATCGCCCGCGATCGCTCCCCCTCTCAGATTCTTTTAACTCCTCGCCCCAAGCCGTGCGGGGCGGCTGGCGCTCCTCTGGCAAAATGACGCCTCTATCGGACTATCGAGCGGACTATCGAGAACCCAGCTACCGAGAGCCCAGCTATCGCGATTCGGCGCCTGCGGCTCTGCCGTCTGTGGCTCCCCGCTCGCCCCATCAGGATTTTGATGCCCTGCTAGATGCCTCGCTGCAAGATGCCCTGAGTGCTCGCCGCCCCGGTGAGTTAGAGGGTGCATTGATGACTGGGCCGAATGGGGAAGATTTGCCGATGCATCTCTACCCCTATGGCGTCAGCCGTCACCAGATTGAGCAGGTGATTCGCACGTTGCAGTTGCCCTTTGTGATTACCAAAGATTTGGATGAGGCGGATGCGGTGCTCGCGCTGCGATCGCACATCAAAAACCACTCCAAGCTGCGGCACCTTGCCAAAACACGGCAGTTGGCGATTTACACCGTCAAATCCAACAGCGTGCCGCAAATCATCCGCGCCCTGCAGCGCATTCTGCGGCTAGACAGCGGTGGCATCGAAGAACCCATCGACCTCAACCTATTTTCACGCAATGGCGAAGAGGACGAGCTAGAAGCCCTAGAAGAGGCGCGCCTAGCGGTGGAGCAGATTGTCCTTCCCAAAGGACAGCCAGTGGAACTGCTGCCCCGCTCGGCCAAGGTGCGCAAGATGCAGCATGAACTGGTGGAGCACTATCGGCTAAAATCCACCAGCTTTGGAGATGAACCCAATCGTCGCCTGCGGATCTATCCGGCCTAGCGGCACACTCGTACTTGCAGGCTTAGGCGTTGACCGGCCTGACGCATGTCCTGCGTCAGGCCTAGTGGAGCGACGGGGCGATCGCCCCTTCAAACCGCTTTTGGCAATAGTCGTAAATCGCATAATCCAGCGCATTCACCTCACGAAACTGGGCCGCCAGCTTTGGCGACACCATAATCTCATCAGACGTAGGCGCATAATTCTGAGTCGCGTTGAGCAGGGGCATGGGCTGAGACGGTTTGCCCATGCGACGCGCCAGCGCATTCAAACTCGTCTGCGCCTGTTCTAAGCTGCCGATAAACCAATAGCAATCGAGTACCGATTGGTAAGTCTCCCACGTCACCGGAAAAATGCTGGCGAGATAGTTGGGCCGCTGGAGCAAATGGTCTTCGAGCACTGGCGCTTTCTGAATATGGGGCAACAGCTCTCGGTGCTGCCACTCATAGCGATAGAGCGATAGCCGCACCTGCAGCGGATCGCGAATAAACGTAAACACACGATAGTGGTCGGATTTTAAGACTTGAGGATAGCGCTGGTGTAGGTGATAGCCTTCCAGCTCAAAATGGCCGCACAGGCAATTGGCCGATCGCAACGTCTCTAGGTCTACCGGGTTTGGATAGCGAGAGGTCCACCCGGCTCGATAGTCTTTAATCACAGAAAACCACTGGTCTAGCGCGCTGAGCAGGCTGGTTCCGCCACACTTGGGCAAATGGTGAAACACATAGACCGGATGCTGAGGAGAAAAGGCAACTTTGAGCTGTTTCAAAGACGGAAGCTGAATCGTGAAGGGATGCAAAGACAGCATAAATGGACGCAACCGTGAAAAATTGAGACGGAAATTGAAGAACGAACCCACAGAACCAGACGAAACTAAGCCCGGTGATGTGGCAGCAGGTGAGAGTCAGGCACATGATCTTGATTCAGCGAGTAGCTCTGGTGCTCAGGCAAAAATTCGCGCACAAAGAAGAATTGCACAAGTCTCTATAATATGAGGAATAGGCGGTGGACTGAACCACCCTGCATCAGGACTCTGCCCACTTGTCTGCATTCTGAGCGTTATTCCAGTGCAGTAGGTGGGGATGATGCCCCGGTTGCAGGGCAAAACTGTGCGCCGCTTTGGTATCCGTTAGGTGACGTCTATGGTTTCTGAGCTTCAAACTGAAATTGCGGCAGCGGTCGAGCATCGGCGCAATTTCGCCATTATTTCTCACCCAGACGCAGGAAAAACAACCCTGACGGAAAAGCTGCTGCTCTATGGAGGAGCGATTCACGAAGCCGGAGCTGTGAAGGCCCGCCGCGCCCAGCGTCATGTCACCTCTGACTGGATGGAAATGGAACAGCAGCGGGGGATTTCTATCACCTCGACGGTGCTGCAGTTTGACTATCAGGGCTGCTGCATAAACCTGCTGGATACGCCCGGGCACCAAGACTTTAGTGAAGACACCTACCGCACTCTAGCCGCGGCGGATAACGCGGTCATGCTCGAAGACGCCGCCAAAGGTTTAGAGCCTCAAACCCGCAAGCTGTTTGAAGTCTGCCGCATGCGGGGCATTCCCATTTTTACCTTTTTTAATAAGCTGGATCGACCGGGTCGCGATACCTTTGAGCTGCTGGATGAGATCGAGCAGGAACTGGGACTGCAAACCTATGCCGTGAACTGGCCCATTGGCATGGGCGATCGCTTCAAAGGCGTGTTTGATCGACGCAATCGCAAGATTCACCTATTTGAGCGCGCGTTTCACGGGAGCCGCGCCGCAATAGACACCGTGCTAGATCTAGGCGACCCTCGCATTGAGGATCTGCTAGAGCAGGATCTCTACTACCAATTTAAAGAAGAGCTGGAACTGCTAGAGGGCGCTGCCGCAGAATTTGACCTGGCAAAGGTGCATGCCGGAGAAATGACGCCTGTGTTTTTTGGCAGCGCCATGACAAACTTTGGGGTTGAGCTGTTTTTAGAATCCTTTTTGGACTATGCCCTAAAACCAGCGGCTCGACGCAGCACTGAGGGCGAGGTCGATCCGGCTAGCGAAGACTTTTCAGGCTTTGTGTTTAAGCTGCAAGCCAATATGGACCCCAAGCACCGTGACCGCATCGCCTTTATTCGCGTGTGCTCGGGCAAGTTTGAAAAAGATATGGTGGTCAATCACGCTCGCTCAGGCAAGACGGTGCGCCTGTCCCATCCGCAAAAGCTGTTTGGGCAAGGGCGGCAGTCGCTGGATGAAGCCTATCCGGGTGATGTGATTGGTCTGAATAATCCGGGTGTGTTTGGCATTGGCGACACCATTTATGTGGGCAAAAAGCTAGAGTACGAAGGCATTCCGGCCTTTTCGCCTGAGCTATTTGCCTACCTGCGCAACCCCAACCCCTCTAAGTTTAAGCAGTTTCAAAAGGGGGTGACAGAGCTGCGCGAAGAAGGCGCGGTGCAAATCATGTACTCCACGGACGAGGCCAAGCGGGAGCCGATTTTGGCGGCGGTGGGGCAACTGCAATTTGAGGTGGTGCAGTTCCGCATGAAGAATGAATATAACGTGGACACGCTGCTAGAGCCGCTGGGCTTTAGCGTGGCGCGCTGGGTCGGCGGCGGTTGGGATGCCCTGCAAAAGGTAGGTCGCTTGTTCAACACGGCAACTGTAAAGGACAGCCTGGGGCGTCCGGTGCTGCTGTTCAAAAACGAATGGAACTGTCAGCAGGTAGAAGGCGAGCATCCCAGTTTGCAGCTGCGGCGAATTGCGCCCGTGACCTCGGGGCAAGAGCCCGTCGCGGCAAAGTAGCGTGGGCTAGCTCTAGACCAGACACAAGACCCGCTTGAGCGATTCTATCTCAGGCGGGTCTTGCATCTATGGCTCGCTTATGGACAACAGCGAGGGTGCTGCAACTAGTTTCGCTCGGGGGGTAAGGGCGTGCGGGGCGATCGCACCAACACCGTCATATACTGCCCATCCGCAAACGGCGCAGGGATAATCGGCGTAAACTGCGCTCGATCCGTCGCCACCTTTTTCACATACAGCTCGTTCATCAGGTGGATCACCTGGTCTCGCGTGCCGATGATCCAAATTTGCGCGTTGCTCTCGCCCTGGTGCGATCGCACCAGGGCCTTAATCTCTGAACTCATGGGTTTTTGCCTCGCTAATGCGTGTTGTAGAGAAAACGCGCTCGGGGACGTGGTTGACCCAACCACTTGTCAGCATTCGCGAGGCGCTTGATAATCATCAAAGCCTGGCTCCTGCCTCGGTCAGGAGTCAGGTCAGCTGGTTAGGTAGTGCTGCGAACACTCCTAATCAGCGCCCAAAACCCCAAGCGCGCGTTAGTTGTTCACCGGAATCAGATTCCGGTACCGCAAAGAATAAACCAACTCGTCAAAGAAAACAAGTGTTTCTCTCTACATTTTGTGACATTGCGCCACTGACCCATACAGGCAGCACCAGTCAATGCTGGATAACCCGCTATGACGTTCGATGAGAGAGGTGCGATCGCCTGATCGGTTATCAAGAAGGATAAGCAATGGGGCGATCGCCCACCCATTCGCTGCGTTGACCTGGTTAGTTTGAGTTTAGGGGCGATCGCTGAAATGGACGAAGCAAGCAACAAGGAGTTGTTAAGCCTTTTCCGTGACCACTAGACTTCAAGGAATATGTGCACATGGTGCGTTTAGTAAGGCGGCGCAGCAGATTTGAAAGATACGGTGCAGAAGGCAATGCTGGGTTTTATTACGTCAACCCCACATAACGGCGATGGGCGATCGCCTCAAACCACTTCACAACTCACGGAATCCATACTCACCCTGCCCCATGTAATTTCCAGGGTAAGAAATGCGGAGGTCTTGGCGATCGCAGATGAGGATGATTTGTAAATCACTCATAGTTCATTGCCACTGTAGGTAGACCCCGAACAATCTCCCGTGCTGGTCTGCCTGCTAAACTTGCCAGTTGCCGCAGTGCCTTACCGCTGACGTTGTACTCATTGGTTCCAAATCGGACTGCAAACCGTTCGTAGAGGCGTGCAGCACGTCCAGAGAGGGCTGATCCTCGCATAAACTCCCAACCCAAGCACGTGATTTCGTGGGCGATCGCACAAATCAGTGCTACACCTAAACATCGACAACGATAGGCAGGGTCAATGTATAAGTCGATAAAAAGGGCACCATGCACACAATGATGCAAGTCGTAGTTGGGTATCCAGGCGGCAAATCCAACGATTTTTTCGTTGACGTGGATGACAGTCATACGGAAGCAGCCGCTGGCGTAGTCACGTTTGAAGGTGGCGATCGAGCAGGGCCAGGAGGACATGTTTAAGTTCTGGCGCACGTAGTCGTCGATCAGTTTCGCAACATGATCTAGATCGTCAATGGTTGCAGTGGAAACAACGTAGGACATATCGCCTCAAACCACTTCACAGATCATGGAATTAAGACTCGCCTTGTCTGGCTCTTTTGGGTATTGGGTGATAAGCCAGATTTATATCAAGCCTAGTAATGGTTTCCGCCTTCAAGGCGAGAATAAATCATATCCTGGCACACAGTATCTACAAGATCGGCGATCGCACTACTATCAAGCTGAGGGCATCCCGATTGGCTCAGGAACCGTTGAATCGACCGTCAAGCAAATCGGGACGCCGGATTAAAATTTCAGGGGCTCAGTGGGAGAGGGAAAATGTTCCACAGGTTCTAAAACATCGCTTTGCCTATCTCAATGGACAATTCTCAAAATGAGTCTTGCAAGAGTGGGATGCACCCGAGCCATCAGACATTCCTATTTATGGCTTACCATGTCTCAAGTGCAGATCGAATAACATCCCGAAGCAACTCTCCTGCAACTGTGTCAATCACACCATTACCATTGTTTGGAAGAGTGTTAGTGCTGGTATTATCTACAAAAAATCCGTATACGTATTCACGTGTATCAGTACCACCATTAATGGGTAACTCTATCCACCCTCCTATTGATTGGTAGTTGCTGCTGATGTTCCCTGCTTTATGAGCCATTCTTACTTGATTCCTAAACGTTTGAGTATTAGTTGAAGATAAACTAAGATTACTTGCCTCTTGAGTGATGATTGGGTCAACAAAGCGATCGTTACTCTCATTTCGCATCAACTGATAGAAGATTGTTCTCGTAGCAGCTTGAATTACGTCTGGGTTGGTTGCTACCTGCTCATACAAAAGCCCAAGATCGGCGAGGGGTGATTTGTTAGGCGGATTACTATTGGGTCCGTCACAGGCAAATTTATGTTCGAGAGCAGTATTGGTCATCCCAACCACGTTATTCGCAGTTTGATTCATTGCAGCTCTACCAACACTCGGTGTACCATTGCCAAAGAATTCTTGAATCGCATTTGTGCTCTGGTTATTGGATGGAATCATCATATTGCGTAGAGCCTGTCTAAGTGTTTCAGTAATTGTGCCGATAGGACAAGTACTGTTACTATTCGCACTATTTGAACAATTCGATTCTTCTGAACAGACCGTCAAGGTTGTTGTATCTAGGTTCAGATTATCAGGGTCTGCCTCAACAGCACGCATTGCGTGGAGATGCTGTAATACCTTAATAGTGCTTGCTGGGTAAAAAGGGAAATTCTCGTGATAGGCTTCAAGGACAGGACCACTCACCCGCTTGAGATAGTATCCCACCTCACCATCAGTGTTATTGATTAATAAATGACCCACCTGAAACGTATGAATCCTTCCTCCATTCTCTATTAAAACCCTAGAGTCGCTAGCTACTTGTAGGCGGAAATTCGAAAAGTCAATATTTAGCGATCTGCCGTTGAGTACAGCAAGAGTGGCACCATCTCTTACAACTACATTCTGTGGAGCGATCTCATTTTGAACTAAATCGCAATCTGAATCGATTACCCAATTACCTGAATCCGGAACTGTACACTCAGATGCAGCAATAGCTATTCCTGGACTTACGAGAAACGGTGAAACAATGAAAAAAATTAAGCAAATTAATTTTCCAAAGTCCCTCTTTAATCGCACAAAAAAACTTATTATCATGAGATCCTATTATCCTTTCTTTCAAAGCTAAAGTGCTGATAAACACACTCTTTTCAAGGAAATGGTCAGCACCTCGCAATCTTTATTGCTAACAATTGCCTATGCAAATATCGCCATCATTTTCGAGAATCATCCTGGCCTGACTGTTCGTGAACATAACTAGGTCATGATTGGAGAGAGTGCCTAGCTGCCCACGATTAGTTCCGTCACCGCGAGCATCGATAAACATTTGGACATCATCTGAAGGGTTGGTTGCTATCATCCTTATGCGAGCAAAGTCGTCATTAACCACTTGAACCTGCCCTCCTTGGACATGTAATTTTCTTTGAGGATCGGTTGTGCCAATGCCAACGTTGCTCGTCGCCCGATCAACTGTAAGCACGTTAGTATCATTTCCAGTATTTTTAGTGCCAACTAAGAGCCTATTGGTATTGCCATTCCACCGAAGAAATGCGCCTCCATCGAAATTTCCACCTGCTCTTTCTAGTAGCTCTAGTCGAGCAGCGTTGGCTGAGTTGTTCGTAGTATCGTCTCGGAGCTGCAATACTGGGTCATTTCCTTGAACTATCAGCTCGTGATCGGGGCTGGTTGTGCCAATACCTACATTACCTTCTGAATCTACAACAACCATAGGTTCATTGTCCAAGGAACGAATGGCTAATAAATTATCTTCTTCATTGTCTGCGTCAATCTGTAACTTAGCAGTAGGGACACTTGTGCCAATCCCAACCTGACCATCTGAAGCGACCATGAACTGAGTTGTGCCGTTGATGCGAGCACGTAGAGCTGCTTCATCCTCCGC